>Ga0209629_10002969_pt1 | contig 11871 bp, 9 predicted proteins | sample TergutCu122P5_FD_187286 | JGI IMG/M metagenome (GOLD analysis project Ga0209629, IMG submission 187286) | Cubitermes ugandensis P5 segment gut microbial communities from Kakamega Forest, Kenya - Cu122 P5 (SPAdes) (version 2) | ecosystem: Host-associated > Arthropoda: Insects > Digestive system >...
CAAAAATAGCAGCCACAAGCGTAAGCGCGTGGTTAATAACCCGTCGCTTACGCTCCGGGCTGCTATTAAAAAGACCACGTTATTTCTTCGCAAGTCCTAGTTCCGTCGTGCAAGCATTATACCATGAGCGATCAAGGGGGCATTGGTCAGGGGACTGGATTTTTTGTACTCCTGTCCCCTGATACCTGCCCCCTTCGTGGTGAAATTTATTCGGTTATTTGGCAAAAATGCGTCCCTGTCCTCCGCCTCTCTGCGTGAGAACCTGTGCGATGGTCGAGAATGAATCGCCGAGCTTGCTCATGTCGGTAAACAACGCATTTTCATCACAACTGGCGATTTGCTGCAAAAAACGTTTGTTGGCGAACCCAAAGCCGATGGCAATGACACCAATGTTGGCCGCATGGCATTTTTTTGCCTCACTGACGGCGTGGTTTTCATGACTCCATTGTCCGTCGGCAAGAACAATGAGAAACTTGGTGCCGTTCAAAGGGGCAAGGATTTTTTTCGCATCAGTAAAAGGTTGCCCGGTATTGCCGCCACCGACCCATAGATATTTGTGTGTCAAGCCATCAATTGCTTTTTCGATATCTTTGGCATTTTGTGATGGATCGACGAGCATTTTTGTACTATCCGCAACCGCCATGATCCCTATGGAAAAATGGCTCAAATCGATCTTTTCCAGAAATTTTTTCGCCGCTTTTTGTGCTTCCCGCATGGGGTGACCGGTCATGCTTCCCGAACAATCGACGGCGATGATCACGGTGACATGTCCGTATTCGCCGCCTGCACCTTCCCTGTCTCGCGGCGATTCGTAAATCCAGCTCATATCGTCCGGAACAGGTTCCACCCGCATTGCGAGCGGCTTGCCAGTCGATTGCTGAACGCCTGAAACGGCAACGATGCCGTTTTTGTCATAATTGTAGGTGATTTCAAGAACGGCTTTCCCGTCTTTTTCGTGTGTGATCTTCGAAAAAACGTATTTACCGAGAATCGCACATTCGCCCGGATGTTCGCTTTCACCCTGGAGGAGATAAACGTCGCATTCCATGTCTTTTTTTGCAGAGGTACGAAACGCGAGCGGTCTCGTTTCTTTTCCCGGTATCGGCGAGTTTCGCGACAGGATGATGGCATTGACGTATTGCGAGCGATCCGCGTTTTCCGCGATCATGCCCAGGCTGTGACTGGTCACGTCCCGGATCGTTTTTCGTCCGGCCAGCATATTGGTCGCCGGCCGTCCCGCCAGTTTGGCCGGAGCGTTCGCCTCCCGATCCATTTCCGCCTGAATTGCCGCACCGATGGCAACCGCTTCGTCGATGTTGATGCCGTGAATCGCGCGCTTGCCGGACATGCTTTCGACGGCGGTGATCACCTGCGGCATCCGGGTCGAACCGCCGACGAGCAAAACGCCGTCGATGTCAGTCCATGACATTGTCTCTTCCGTATGATCGGCCCACGTCTTTTTCGCATCCGCCAGAACGGTGTGGCAGAGCGTTTTCGTCCGTTCCAGCAAGTCGGCGGTCATTTCGTCAAATTGCTCCCGTGCGATCGCATAGCTTCCTTTATGACCGTCGAAAAAGATTTTGATTCGGGCAGTGGTTGCCTGCGAAAGCGATTTTTTTGCGTTTTCACACTGGACGAGAAGATCGTTGAGCGTTTCGACATCGGTGAGAGGGTCGCACCCGAATTCCTCTCTGAACTGATCGGCGACATGTTGCATGATGCGGCCGTCCCAGTCTTTTCCGCCGAGTTGATGGTCGCCGTCCGTTGCAATGACCTGGATCGAACCGGCGGTTGTGCGGATCAGTGTCACGTCGAACGTGCCGCCGCCAAGATCGTAAATGAGAAGCGTTTGATCGCCGCGATTTTTGTCGATGCCGTACGCAATGGCCGCCGCCGTCGGTTCGTTGATGATCCGCAGCACATCGAGTCCGGCGAGTTTGCCCGCCTGAACGGTCGCTTCACGCTGGAAGTTGTTGAAATAGGCCGGAACCGTAATCACGGCTTGCGACACGGGCTTTCCGAGCGTGGCTTCGGCATCCGTTTTCAATTTTCCAAGAAGCAAGCCCGACAAGGCGGTCGCATCATAACGCTTGCCGTGAAACTCAAGGTAAAAACTTTGCTCGCCGATATGCCGCTTGAAGAACGATGCGATATTTTCTTCGCCGAGCGACTGGAATCCTTTGGCTTCATCGCCGAACGCGATCCGGTCCGGCATAAATGCAATGACGGAAGGGGTGAGATTTTTTCCGTCGCTGTTTTTGAGAACGACCGGCTTTCCCATTTCGTCGATGGTTGCGACGGCGCAAAACGTCGTTCCGAGGTCAATACCGATCACAGGCGTATTTGACATGGGACTGGGGTGGGTTTGGATGATGAAATGGTCGAAATACGGTTCGAAAAACTGCCCTGTAGCAAAACATAATTCTTCGCCCCGTTAGGGGCAGCGATATTTAGCCCGGGGCAACGCCCTGGGAAAGATTTACGGGGCGACTTCATATCAAATCGCAAGCAAATACAACGTTATCCTGTTTCACGGTTCCCAACAGTGCAAGTCGTATACAAGTACAATGCTTCCAACAGTACAGACCGGTCAGGTCACCTGAAGCATACCGGTTCGCTTTTTGGCTTCCTGCATTTGTTCTTCCGTCAATGCGCCTTCGGGAGTGAATTCGGCTTCCTTGCTCTGATTGTGCGTCGGGTCAAGGGCGTAAAGACGCAGTTTTCCCTCGTCGGTGAGCGTAAACTGGATGTCGATCGGCATTCCCCGATCCATTTTTTGCGGCAACTCGAACATGGCCTCGCCGACTTTGGTACACATGTCGAGTTCCGTGTGCCTGATCGTTTCGTCATTCGAATAGATGATCAGGGGAAGCACATAGGTGTCGTTGTCGGCCGCTTCAAACCGTTCCCTGACCGTGACAGGAACAATCGTTTGTTTGATGATCAGATTACACACCTTTTTCTCCTGCGCAGCCCCGACCAGGGCTTCGATCCCGTAACTCTTGGTCGCGACCTTTTGGGTGGTCGTATTGAGGAGACCTTTAATCTGATCGACCGTTTTCCCGGAAGCCAACGCCACTTTCTGGATGTCGGCATGGGATGGTTGGACCGGCGAATCGACGGACTTGTCACCGAACACCGCCCGTTTGATTGCAAGAATCTCGGCTTCTTTGGCGGCTCCTTTGGCAACAGCTTCATCGACGTCGAACCAGACCGGCTTCACGCCGAGTGACGCGGAATACTTTTCGACGATTTTCGCCTCCACCTGCGGCATCCGGGTTGAACCGCCGACGAGCAGAAATGAGTCGATTTTTGCAATCCCTTTGCTTTTTGCCTGTTCCAACACCTTGTCCGTCAACGAAATGGTGCGTTCCAGAAGGTCGGTTGTGAGTTCATCGAATTTTTCACGCGTCAGGGTGATACTTGCTTTTTCCCCGCCAAAATTGATTTTGTGTCCGACATCGTTTCTTGCAGTCAGGGTTTTTTTATTGCGTTCCGCATCGATTCGCAGATCATACAGAGTTTCATGCACATCTTGCGGGTCGCCTTGCATGATGTCGGTTCCCGTGTTATTCTGAAATTCCGCCAAATAGTAATCGACGATCCGGTCATCCCAGTTTTTTCCTCCAAGTTGATGATCGCCTTCCGTGCAGACGACGCGAATCTCCGTTTTATCCGGATCTGCGCCGATACTGATGACGGTCACGTCGAAGGTGCCGCCGCCAAGATCGTAAACGATGACATTCTTCCCTTTGGTGTTCGTGTCTTCCAAGCCGTAGTTGATGGCGGCCGCCACCGGTTCATCGAGAATTTCCATGACGTTCAAACCGATCAACTCACCCGCCTGACGGGTGCGCAGCCGCTCCAGTTCCCCAAAATAAGCCGGGCAGGTAATCACGACATCCCTGACTTCGTGTCCGCCGGTTTTCTTTGCGTCCTCGACAAGCCGTTTGAGAATCAGGCTGGAAATCTCCACAGGACCGTATTCCTTGCCATCGACCGCAAATTTCCATGTTTCGTTACTCATTTGGGTTTTCACGAAATCGGCAACACGCTGGGCAGCTTCCGGTCCTGTATTACCGGCACTCTTGGCGTTTGTTCCCACCGTAATATTCGCCGGCGATTCGAAATAAACGACCGACGGCGTCACGGATTCCCCGTCGGAATTCTTGATGATTTCCGCCTTGCCGTACTCGTTGATGAACGCGATGGCCGAGTAAGTGGTTCCGAGGTCGATTCCGTATACTTGATTTTTAAGGTCGTTGGACATGGGGGGATGAACCTTTCAACGGTTGGGAGTTTGTGGGTTAATGGGAATTGTTTTCCGGTTCGCCTGACTCCGAATCTTCATGATCAGGCGGTATTGAAGGTGCCAGAGACGAATCGTAGTAAAACACCTCGACCAGTTCCGGCCGCAGAATTTTTCCGTCGTTGTTTGCATAACCGTACCGTTTTGACCTGGAGATGGTTTGGTCCTTGCTCTTGTCGCCGGTCGGCTGCTTTCCAAGTGCGTTGTGCTTCGCGGCAACGAACGCTTCGCCCTCCTCACTTTGAAAGAAAGCAATATCGAGCCGGTTCTGCAACATTTCCCGGAATTCCCCGGTGATTTCACGGAACGCACTCAGGAGATTTTTATAGGTTTTCTCCGATTCCTCCCTGGTTTCAAAGTGCGATATTTGCTTGTCGGCGGCATCAAGTTGTTCGATGACCCCCAAAACGAGCTTCTTTTTGAATTGCTCGATGAGGCTGTCCTTGAACCCCTTGTTTTCTTCCCAAAGTTTGTCGATTTGCTCGTTGATTTTCTTTTCCGCAAACTTTTGTCCGAAATCAATCTGCTCTGACAAGCCTTCCAGTTTTTCCGCCAATGCCAAAAGAATCGGTTTCAGTTCGGAAACCGATTCAAGCGTTTCCGTTTCGCCGGCAGTGGGATTTGCCGAAGTTTTCTGACTTTCCGGTTCAGTCAAAATTGGTCCGTCGGTTGATTCAGACATAAAATTGGCCTCACCATGATTCTCTGGGAGTTTTTCGTTTGTCATGATTGACAATTCGTCGCAATATTGGATATTGGCATGGACACAAAAGTTTGGAGCGATTGAAAAATCGTATTGACTGCGAAAACCACTACGTCTTTGCCTGCGGACGGTCGCCGCCGGCAAACTTTTATGCGGGGGCAATTATCACAAAAGCCGACAGGATAAGCAATAAGGAAAGCTAATACGACCGAAGCATTTTAGTGTCTTTTGATCGCTTTTTCAATCCTGACCGCAAAAAAATCGCGTTTTTGAGAATATTTCTTTTTGATTATCGTGTGATGCATCAAAATTTTATGCCGCTCCTGTCTGCCAGACAAAACACTCTCCTCACAGAGGAAAACCATGGAATTCATTGATTTTTTTCTCCATATAGACCGGGAATTGGGAAATATCGTATCTCAATACGGGATTTGGACGTATGTCATCTTATTTCTGGTGATATTTTGTGAAACCGGTTTGGTCGTGACCCCTTTTTTACCGGGCGATTCCTTGCTTTTTGCGGCGGGGGCCATTGCATCATCAGGTTCGCTTCATGTTCATTCCTTATTTTTATTGTTGCTGGTTGCAGCCATTGCCGGTGACACCGTGAATTATCATATCGGGTATTTTTTAGGCCCCAAATTTTTAGAAAAAAACAAGTCGAAATTCATCAAGAAAGAATATCTCGAAAGAACTCATCAATATTTTGAAAAGTACGGCGGGAAAACCATTATTATCGCCAGGTTTGTGCCGATTGTCAGAACCTTTGCCCCTTTTTTGGCCGGTATTGGAAGCATGACTTACCGGCACTTTATCAGTTATAATATTATAGGTGCATTATTATGGGTTTCTTTATTTACATATACCGGATACTTTTTTGGAAAAATTCCATTTGTCGAGAAAAATTTTACATTGGTCATTTTGGCAATCATCGTCATTTCCATCATGCCCGCGGTGATTGAGGTCATTAAGGCGAAAAGAGAAATGAAAAAGCCTGATATGACGGATGATGAAGAAAAAAATTGAAATGGAATTGCAAGGTAAATCATCGTTCACGCTTTGACCGGATTTTCAACGCGGAACTCGCGGAAGGGCGGAAAATACGGAATTTCTTTTGAAATATTTTTCCGCACTTTCCGTGTTGAAAAAAAGATGAAACGCAGTCTAAAGTGATGAGTGAAACGCCCGAAAACGAGTTGGCCCGATACGATTTTCATTTGCCGCAGGAGTTGATCGCCCAGACGCCGGCGGCACGGCGTGTCGACGCGCGGCTCATGGTCGTCGATCGGAAAAACGGGACGATCTGTCATCATTATGTGCGGGATTTTCCGGATTTTTTGCAGCCGAACGACTGTCTTGTGCTGAATGACACGAAAGTCGTGCCGGCGCGATTGATCGGGCGGCGCGTCCGAACCGGCGGCCGGTGGGAAGGGCTGTTCCTCGAAACCGCCAACGCGGATTACGCTTCAGAGTTCGCTCATGCTTTGACAAGTCAACATGGTACCGATTGGGTGGTCATGTCGAAAACGCGCGGCAAACTGATGCCGGGCGAAAAAATCGAACTGCAAACGCCCGGCTTGCAAACGCCTGATTGTCGCAGCGGCCTGTTCCTTGAAACGCTTGCGAAACTTGACGATGGGAATTGGCTCGTCCGACCGCTTTCCGATAAAAATTCCGGCGAAAAGCCGTTCGATTTTTTGGAGCGTGTCGGTTGGGTGCCGATTCCGCCGTACATTCGCGACGGTCGAATGGTTCCGTCGGACAAGGAACAGTATCAAACGGTGTACGCCTCGAAGCCGGGCGCGATCGCCGCTCCGACCGCCGGACTCCATTTTTCGCAGGAACTGCTGCAACAGATTCAAAACAAGAGGGTTGAGATCGTGCCGGTGACGCTGCACGTCGGTGCCGGGACATTCCGGCCGATTTCCGTCAGGCGGCTCGACGACCATGTCATGCACTTCGAGTGGGGCGAAATTTCGGAACAGGCGGTCGCACGGATTCAAAAACGAAAACAATCCGGCGGACGTGTTGTTGCCATCGGCACGACCTCGGTGCGGCTTCTCGAATCGGCAAGCGACGAACAGCATTTTTTGCGTCCGTTTTCCGCGAAAACGAATCTTTTCATTCGCCCCGGTTACATATTCCGGACGGTCGACGCGATGCTGACGAATTTTCACCTGCCGCTTTCGACGCTCATGATTCTCGTCCGCACGTTCGGAGGCGACGTCCTGATTCGCGAAGCCTACGAAGAAGCGATTCGCAACAAATATCGCTTTTACAGCTATGGCGACGCCATGCTGATCTTATGAGGGGACTGGGGACAGGCATCAGGGGACAGAAATATACCGCAGCCGGTATGGGCGGCAGCCTTCGGCCTCGCGCAAACGCCCTGCGTTGCAGGGCTTGCTGTGTTCAGCTTCCGGAATTTTCAACCGGCTTGAGTATACAAAGTCCTGTCCCCTGACAACTGCCCCCTGCCCCCTTTTATTAATTGGACCGTCTGCCGACACGTTTGGCGGAAGCCGCTTTGACTTTCGACTCGACTTGGGCTTTTTGGTCCGCAGTGAGAACCGATTCGATTTGAGCATCGCGTTCCGCTTCGAGTTTTTCCAGCCGGAGCTTTAACGATTCGACCACCTGAAAATATGACGCCTGAATTTCATAAATTTCCGCTTTTTGTTTTTCATTGATCACTTCGCGATAAAAATTCGGCAAACGACGGGCGAATTTTTTCGTGACTTCCAAATCCTTGAACGCCGGATTGTTCGTCAGTTCTTTCAATTCCAGTTGATATTGCGGTCCATAAATTTTCGCTTTTTCCGTGGATTCCTTTTTCGCCGCTTCGGTGTTCGCGGCAGGAGTTGATGCAGGAGCGTTCAGTGCAGGGTTCGGCTCCTGGGCGTTGACAACGGCGGTCAGTCCCAAAACGGCAAAAAGCGTCGAAATCAGTACAAAACGTTTCATGATGGAAATCTCCAAATGATTTTTTAAAATTTGTGCGTGATCGAACAAAAGACAGACCATCGACCATCGCCAATACATGGAATTGTGGAATATTGACGATCAAATTGATTTTCGATTATAATAGGGATAATTTGCAGAAACAAGAGACGCAAACAGGAATTTCAAAAAACATATTGTGCAGAATATTCTGGTGGCGAGAAAAAATGCAAAACGCTTCCACGTCTGCCAGTTGCACTGAGATGCGAAAACCTCACAAAATGCGGTATTTTGCCACTCTCAGCGAGACCGGCGATTCACCGGACTCGTTTTATTTTTTATTGCCAACACAATAATATTGACCAAACCAATAACCTTTATTTGTGAACCGATTCCGATGAGCGCGACACCTCAAAACACACATGATTGTCTTTGTTTGGGAATTTTATTTGCGGATGTTGTGTGCCAGCCGATTTCCCATTTGCCTGTTCCTGGCGAACTCGTTCCGACGCAACGGGTCGAACTGAGTCTCGGCGGCTGTGCGTCCAACGTTGCGATCAATTTGTCAAAACTTGGCATGACCATCGGCCTTTCCGGGTGCATCGGCGACGATCCGTTCAGCGATTTTATCAACCGGACGCTCTCCGCCGTGCCGGGAATCGACACGTCCCGTTTGCGACGCATCCCGAACATGGGGCCGGGGACCAGCATGATCATCAACGTACAGGGGGAAGACCGTCGTTTTGTCAGCACCAACGGGGCAAATGCCGAATACCATCTCGACGATTTGCCTGATGAATTGCCCGACGAATGGCTTCAGCCCGACGCGATTCTTTACATCGGCGGTTTCCTGATGATGCCGAAACTCGAATCGCCGAAAACGGTGGCCGTGCTGAAACGTGCCAGAGAAAAGGGATGCCGCATTCTGCTCGACGTCGTGTTGTTCGGCGACCGGCCGTATTGGGACGCGATCAAGCCGCTGTTGCCGTACACCGACCTTTTTCTTCCGAACGATTTTGAGGCGGAAAAAATCTGCGGCTTGAGACATCCGGCGGATCAGGCGAAGTTTTTCCTCGACGCCGGAGTCCGGGCGGCCGTCATTACCTGCGGCGAAAAAGGAACGTATTATTATTCGGAAAAAGAAAAGTTCCGCACGGGGATTTTTCCGGCGCAATACGTCGGTGGCACAGGGGCCGGAGATGCGTTTGCCTCCGGACTGATTGCCGGAATGCACCGCCGTCTTTCGCCGTTCGAGTGCATCACCTGGGGAAGCGCGCTCGGAGCAAGTTGCGTCCGGCACATCAGTGCCACCCAAAGCGTGTTCAACCGGCAGGAACTCGACGAATTTCTCCGCACGAACACGCTTTCGTGCGAATCGATTTCAATCAAATGATTTTGAAGACAAGTATTTCAATTGTTTTCAAAAATCGCTAAAATGATTGTTTGCAACGTCGAAAAAGAATTGAAGGAGAACAAACATGGCACTGAAAACATGGACGCTTGTCAATGCGGCTCACCAAAAAACGGTTGACGATTGGCAATGGACGGAAAACGGGGTTCAACTTGTCAAAAAACGTTTGTGTGGCGGTGTCAGCGACGGGGTTGACGTTCTCGAAATCGATAACGGCCGTTTGTCGTTGACGCTTTTGCTGACGCGCGGCATGGGAATCTGGCGCGGACAATGCGGCGACGTCCGGCTCCAATGGGACTCCCCGGTCTGCGGACCGGTGCATCCGGCCTTTGTTCCGCTGATGGAGCCGTCCGGGCTGGGCTGGCTTTACGGGTTCGACGAATGGCTCGTGCGTTGCGGTCTCAAGAGTAACGGCTCCCCTCGTTTTGCCGGAAACGGTCAAATGATCGACCCGTTGCACGGTCGCATCGCCAACATTCCGGCAAGTCGCGTCGAAGTGTCGTTCGACTCCGATTCGGGCGAAATCGTCGTCGAGGGAACCATGTACGAGTCGCGGCTCTTTGAAAAAAAGCTCGAACTCAAAACGCGATACAGCACCAAAGCCGGAGAGGCGGGATTTCGTTCTTGCGATACGGTCACCAATCGTTCGGCGGTTGCGGATGACATCGTGATGCTGTACCACATCAACACGGGCTTGCCGTTTCTCGGAAAAGGTTCGCGTGTCATTGTGCCATTTGAGGAAATGGCACCGCGGTCGCCCGAAGCGGCCAAAAGTCTTCCGGAATGGCAAAACTGCGACGAATCCGAACCGGGAGTGCCTGAAGTGGTGTATTTTTTCGATCCCGCGGCGGATTCCCTGGGAAACGTCGAGACGCTGCTCGTCAACGGTTCGGAAAATCAGGCAATTTCGTTCGGTTTCAATAAAAAACAGCTCCCCTGCCTTTCATTTTGGAAAAGCCGTTTGCCTGCCACGGACGGTTACGTCGTCGGCGTGGAGCCGGGAACCAACTTTCCGAATACGACCCCGTTTGAGCGGAAACAGGGACGAACCGTCAATCTTGCACCGGAAGCGTCGCAGTCGTTCGACCTTGTCTTTCGGATTTTCGATGATGCCAAAGATGTCGCCGACGCGGAAAAACGGATACAATCCTTGCACGACAATGCCGCAAGGAAAATCACCCCCGCGCCGAAGCCGGAATGGACGGAGTAAGTGAAAACGGAATAAGTGAAAAGTGAAAAATTTTAGCGGCTGATCGCAGATCAGCATGAAGCAGAAAGCAAATCCCATGAAACGACGTGATTTTTTGAAAAGTTCGTTGCTGACGGCGAGCATGTTGAGTCTTGTGCCGAATGCGTTTGGTCAACAACCTGTCCAGCAAGCCGTCCCAAAACCTCTCCCCACGTATGGCGACCCCAAATCAGACTTTTTGACAGCTTACATTTACGATTCTCCGAATTCGGCGGTCTGGATTCGGTGGAAAAATTCGCCGCTGACCTGTTATCGGGCGGAAGCGTTGCAAAAATACCCTTATTTTTACCCGCTCCGGGCACTCAGGTCCGGCTTGTCGCTCACGTCGGAAACGGCACAGCCGTGGCCGCATCACCGCAGCGTCTTTTTCGGGGCCGACAGGGTCAACGGTCGCAACTACTGGCAAAACAACCCTGACAAAGACCGCATTGTTTCGAAAAAACTGTCGCTCGGCGAATGCACGGAAAAGTCGGCGGAAATTCTGAACGAGTGCCGTTGGACGCCGTTTCAGGGAGAGCCGATTCTTGCCGACCGGCGACGTTATTTGCTGACCATTCTCAACGACGAAACGTACACGCTCGACTGTTATTTTGAGTTGACTGCGCTGACGGAAGTGACGTTCGAGAAAACCAATCACGGTTTTTTCGGTGTGCGAACCGAACAGGACCTTTCCGTCGACGGCGGCGGCACGCTCCTCAACAGCGAAGGGGAGCAAAAAGAGGCAAACACGCTTCACAAGCCGGCAAAATGGATGGCCGCTTACGGTAAACGTTATGGTCGGGAGGATGGACTGGTCGAAGGGGTGGCGGTTCTGTCGCCGCCGTACCGCCGCAGACCGTTCGATGCGAACCTCTGGTTCACGCGGGATTACGGAAACTTTTCGCCGATGCCGTTTGATGCGTTTCAAAAAGACGAAAAATTCGTGATGCCCAAGGACGACACGCTGAAATTGGCGTACCGTATCGTCGCTTTCACGGGAACGCCGACCGGTGAATTTCTCAACGGTCAGTGGGACGAGTTTGCAAAAGTCGCGGAAGGCAAGTATTCATAAAAATCAACACAGTCGTGTGAATGCGGTGATTTTCGTCTATGATTGTGCTGGAAGTAAAAAATAAGCGTGTTCGGTAAATCGCCGGTCTTGCTGAGAGTAAGTCTTTAACTTGCTTTTTTGCTTGTAAAATACGTAAAACTGATATTGCGGAGGAGTAGAAAACCATGTTACGCTTCCGTTTTTAGGGACCAACCTTAATCACGGAAGG
>Ga0209629_10002970_pt1 | contig 11869 bp, 14 predicted proteins | sample TergutCu122P5_FD_187286 | JGI IMG/M metagenome (GOLD analysis project Ga0209629, IMG submission 187286) | Cubitermes ugandensis P5 segment gut microbial communities from Kakamega Forest, Kenya - Cu122 P5 (SPAdes) (version 2) | ecosystem: Host-associated > Arthropoda: Insects > Digestive system...
GGAGGCCTCCGTCGAGGCGATACTTTCCGGCAAAATCCACAAGGGCGACGTGGTCGTGATCCGCTACGAGGGCCCCAAAGGCGGCCCGGGCATGAGGGAGATGCTGATGCCGACCTCCGCGCTGGCGGGCATGGGGCTCGACAAGGACGTGGCGCTTATCACGGACGGGCGCTTTTCCGGGGCCTCGCGCGGTGCCTCCATCGGCCACGTCTCGCCGGAGGCGATGATCGGCGGGCCGATCGGCCTGGTCAACGAAAACGACAGGATCCTGATCGACATAGACGCCGGGAAGATAGAGCTGCTGGTGCCGGAGGGCGAGCTGGCGGCGCGCAGGGCGGCGTTCGCCGCGCCGGAGCCGAAGGTGAAGACGGGTTATCTTGCGAGGTACGCGCGGATGGTCACGGGCGCGGAGAACGGGGCGGCGCTGCTATAGCAGATAACAGATAACAGATAACAGGTAAAAGATCAGAGGCAACGGCGCGCCCTGTTATAGCAGATAACAGATAACAGGTAACAGGTAAAAGATCAGAGGCAACGGCGCGCCGGGGCGTCGCGCCCTACAGCTGTATCGTCGTGTATTTGCGCAATCACATTACCATGATAGTCGCGGAAATAATGTCATTGTATCGCGCATTTGCTTTGATTGTAGGGTAAGCGTTCCGTATGTGACTGCCCGTTTGCGCTGATGTAGGGTGACCGTTCCGTACGTGACTGCCCGTTTGCCGCAAAAGGATCGGCTTGCGGTATTCTGAGCGGTCAACCCTACAAGTTTGGGCGGATTTGGAGGTCTGTTGGATGAGCGTTAACTATACCGTATTGATTGAGCAGGGCGAGGACGGCGCGTATATCGCTACAGTGCCCGCGCTGAAAAGTTGCTACACGCAGGCCGACACGATTCCCGAGCTTTTGGAGAAGACGAAAGAAGTTATCGAGCTGTGCTTGGAGGCGGAGGAAGAAATAAATGTTTTTGAGTGCAACGGCAGCGGAATGTTCGTGATAATACCAAAAAAGGACTGATACCCATGCAACTATCCGGTTCCGAAATCCTGATCCAATGCCTGAAGGAGCAGTCCGTCGACAAGGTCTTCGGCTACCCGGGCGGCGCGGTCCTCTACATCTACGACGCCCTGTACAGGCACCGGGACGAGATCACCCACTATCTGACCTCCCACGAGCAGGGCGCGGCGCATATGGCCGACGGCTACGCCCGCGCCACGGGCAGGACCGGCGTGTGCATCGCCACGAGCGGCCCCGGCGCGACTAACCTCGTCACGGGGATCGCCACGGCCTATATGGACTCCGTGCCGATGGTCGCCATAACCGGCAACGTCTCCAGCATCTGGCTAGGCAAGGACAGCTTCCAGGAGGTGGACACCGTCGGGATAACCATGCCCATCACCAAGCACGGCTTTTTGGTGAAGGACGCCCGGGACATCGCGGCGACCGTGCGCAGGGCTTTCCATATCGCGGCGGAGGGCAGGCCGGGCCCCGTGGTCGTGGACATCACAAAGGACGCCACGGCGAAGGCCTGCGAGTACGAGTACGAGCCGCAGCAAAGGCCCGCGCGGCTTAAAGGGAACGTCCCCGCGGAGAGGATAGAGAAGGCGGCGGACATGATTCGGGCGGCGCAAAGGCCGGTCATATACGCCGGCGGGGGGGTCATACTCTCCGGCGCTTCGGAGGAGCTTAAAGAGTTCGCCGAACTGGCGGACTGCCCCGTGTGCCTGAGCACAATGGCCCTGGGAGGCTTCCCGGCGTCCAGCCCGCGCTACACGGGGATGGTAGGGATGCACGGGACAAAGGCGTCCAACATCGCCGTGACCGAGTGCGACCTTTTGATCGCCATAGGCGCGCGCTTTTCGGACCGCGTGGTCAGCAACGTGAAGCGCTTCGCCCCGAACGCGAAGATTTTGCACATAGACATCGACCCGTCGGAGATAAATAAGAACGTCGTGGTCAACCTGGACGTGGTCGGGGACGTGAAGGACGTCCTGTCGATTCTGAACAGGGCGCTGGAACCGGCGAGCCACGGCGCGTGGAACGCGCGCATAGCCGAAATCAAGGAAAAAAACCCCCTGAAATACGCGCGCGACGGCAAGCTCCGCCCGCAGTACATCCTGGAGCGGATCGCCGCCCTGACGCGCGGCAAGGCCATTTACGCGACCGACGTGGGGCAGCATCAGATGTGGGCCTGCCAGTACCTGGCCCCGGAGGAGCCCCGGACGTTCATTACGTCCGGCGGCCTCGGGACGATGGGCTACGGCCTGGGCGCGGCTATCGGCGCGGCCATCGGCCGGCCCGACAAGCTCGTGTTCAACATAACCGGCGACGGCTGCTTCCGCATGAACAACATAGAGCTGGCCACGGCAGTGGAATACAACGCGCCGGTCATCGACGTCATCATGAACAACCATGTTCTGGGGATGGTGCGGCAGTGGCAGACGTTCTTCTACGACAGCCGCTTTTCCCAGACTGACCTCAGCGGCAAGCGGACGGACTTCCTCAAGATCGCCGACGCCTACGGCGCGGCGGCGTTCAACGTGACCGAGCCGGGGCAGGTGGACGAGGTCATACTGAAAGCCATATCGCTAAGGCGGCCGACGGTCATCAACTGCGAGATATGCGAGGACGAGAAGGTCTTCCCGATGGTCGAGCAGAACGCGGGGATCGACGAGCAGATAATGGAGTGATATTGACGTTGTATTGACAGCAGTGTATGATAGTCGGCGAAAGGAGGTTTTTTATGGCCAACACGAGCATCACTATCAGAATCGACGAATCGCTTAAACGGCAGATGGAAGCTCTCTGCGAGGACATAGGCATGAACCTGACAACTGCCTATGTAATTTTTACAAAAGCCGCGGTCAGGAAATGGAAAATCCCATTTTCCATAGAAGGGGACGACTTCAACAGCCTGGAAAACCAGAAGAAACGGCTTAAGAAGTCGATCGAGGACGGCAAACGGGGTAAATTTATTACTGTTTCCATTGATGAATTGAAGGCGATAGCCGATGAGTAGGGACGTAAAATTCACACAGCCCGCCTTTGAAGAATTTTGGTATTGGGCGTCTCAGGATAAGAAAACGCTGAAAAAAATCTATCGGCTGATTTCCGATACCCAACGAAACGGATATGGGGGTATCGGGAAACCTGAGCCGTTAGCCGGAGATTTAGCCGGTTATTGGAGCAAACGGATTGACGACGCCAATAGATTTATCTTCCGCATAGCCGACAATGTCGTTGAGATTTATCAATGTTACGGGCACTATGAAAAATAGTACGCTCCCATGGAGGATGCGGCGCGGCAGGGAGTATCCGCGCTCATTCGGCCGGTAAAAAACCGCAGGAACAGGAGGAAGCCATGAAAATCGCCGTCGGAAGCGACCACGTCGGGTGGGAGCTGAAAAACCGCATTATCTCGTATCTCGGGGAGCGCGGCCACGAAACGGCCGACATGGGCGCTTACGGGCCGGAGCGGACGGATTATCCGGTCTACGCGAAAAAAGTGGCCCAAGCCGTCGCGGACGGGACATGCGAAAACGGCATACTGATCTGCGGCACGGGCGTCGGCATGTCCATCGCCGCGAACAAGGTCCGCGGCGTCCGCGCCGCGGCCTGTTCCGAGCCGTACAGCGCGAAGCTGGCGAAGGAGCACAACAACGCCAACGTCCTGTGCTTCGGCTCGCGGGTCGTCGGCTGCGCAATGGCGGAGATGATGGCCGACATGTTCCTTTCGGCCGTATACGAGGGCGGGAGGCACCAGAGGCGCGTGGACATGATCGGCGAGATGGAGGCATTGTAGACCGCTTAACCATATAAATCCACAACGGGAATGTCGAAACAACCCAGCGTCCGCAAGGTTTTTTCCAGGCTCCAGGCTCTAATTTCCGCAGTTATCCAGTATAGGAAGGAGGCCGCCGTGTACCGTTTGGGCGTCGACCTTGGCGGGACGAAGTTCAGCCTGGGTTTGCTGGATGAAAACGCCGGCGTCGTTTGCCGCCGCGAAGCGAAACTCGCCGGGAACAAAGAGCCCGCCGCCGTTCTGGGCGCGATCCGGAGGGAGCTTGCGGGCGCCCTCGCGGAGAGCGGGATTTCGGCCGGCCGGATCATAAGCTGCGGCGTCGGCGTGCCGGGCACCATCCGGGGTGACGGGGAAACCGTGGCAAAGGCCCCCAACCTCGGCTGGGAAAACGTCCCCGCCGGGAGGATGTTTACGGAACTGACCGGCGTCCGCTGCCGGCTGATCCAGGATTCCAGGGCCGCGGCCTACGGCGAGTACGCCGCCGGAAACGGCAGGGGAAAAAGGATAGTTGTGTGCGTAACCCTCGGCACCGGCCTCGGGACTGGCATAGTCATGAACGGCGAGGTGTTCGCCGGGGCCCTAGGGAACGCCGGCGAGATGGGGCATATTCCCGCCGTGCCGGACGGCAGGCCCTGCGGCTGCGGGAAAAGGGGCTGCCTCGAGAAATACGCGGCGGGCCTCGGGCTCGACATCACGGCCGAAGAGCTATACGGCCCCGGGCATACCGCCGCCGACATTTTCGACGGGGCGGGCCGGGGCGACGAACGGGCGCTGGCTGGCCTGGACGAGGCCGTCCGTATGCTCGGCCAGGCGATGGTGGCTCTGGTGAACCTGATTTCGCCGGATTGCCTGCTGTTCAGCGGCGGGATGAGCGCCCGGGAAAAACTGTTCGTCAGGCCGCTTATCGAATATATAAAAACCCGCTGCTACAGCGCGTCCGGGGACGACACGCCCTATATGGCGCTTGCCGCTTTGGGGCCGGACGCCCCGATGGTCGGCGCGGCGCTGTACGCGGCGAAGTTTATTGGAGAACAGACCTATGGCCGGTAAAATCCATATAATTGGATTTTACAGGTTATCACTACCAAAATAAAATCCGAACCAATCTTGTAAAAGCCGATAAAATCAATCATTTAATACAAAAGGGTTCGGATTTAAAATTATCTTTTCATCTGGCGCACGCCGCAGAAGTCCGACAGACCGCCGCTGTCGTTATGCCATTTTTTCGAGAGCGATTTCTCATTTTCGGTTTCGAGTGTCGCTAACGCTTTTTCTTCCTGTTCAGTAGTTATGTCCAAGTAAATCATTGTTGTTTGAAGTTGGGCGTGTCCCAGCAGGAATGATATTTGGACAATATTCATGCCGTCTTCGAGCCAATGACTGGCTTTAGCGTGTCTTATCTGGTGCGCGTGTATGTCAAGCGGGACGCTGGAGCACTGCGCGTGCGCTGTCAATGCGTGTTTTCTAAGTTGCTTGTTGACGGCGGCTTGGCTCATTTTACCTAAAGGGCCGTCGTTTCTTGAAAAAAACACGTATGAAGACATGTTCGGCGAATCGCCATGAAATTCTTTCAGGTACGCTCTCAAATGCGCAACCGCATTGGGCGTCAAATAAAGCGACCGGATTTTAGTACCTTTACCTAACACCGTAATGAATGGCTTAGGCGCATCGAGCCTCAAATGTTCGACTTTCATAGACAATATCTCATCAATACGGGTGGCGGCGCTGTACATGACGCTCATCAGCGCGACATCCCTTCGTCCCGTTCTTGTCGTTGTGTCAGGAGCGGTCAATAGCGCGGTTATCGCCTCTTTACTCATTCCCGTTACCCTCTTTGCGCCCGTTTTCTTCCTATCTATTTGGGACGCGGCTTGTGACAGGTACAAGTAAGCCGCATCTTTCTTTCCAAGATATTTGAGAAAAGCTCTTAACGAAGCGAGGCGGTTGTTACAGGTGCCGGGAGAACATGAGCGGGCGTTCATAAGCCAAACGAGCCAGTCTTCAATATTCTCAGCGCAAAAGCACTCACCTTTCAGTTTTTCGGGACAAATGCCTTTTGCCGTCTCAAGATATCCGAGATACAAACTCATTGCGTCGTGATACGATTTTAAAGTGCAGGCGCTGCTGGTTTTGTGCAATGGGGCATATTCGTTCAAAAAAATACTTATATGCCTTGCCAACGCAAGTGATTCATTAATTGCTCTCATAATTCACCTCCGGAATGATTGTGTCGTCACTTGAGTTGCGCTCAATAACGTCAGCCAATCCAGGGACTAGAGAGTAATAGTATTTAGTGCATTCCGTCGAATAGTGCCCCATGCTTTTGCTCAAACACAGCAATTTAGCGTCGAATCCAAACCCTTCTCCTATCCAGCCGTTTATATTCTCAGTGGCGTAGTTGTGACGGAGGTCGTAGGTAATTGCGCGGCCGTCATTGTATTTGCCCCACAACTGCCGAAAATTCTCATTGACCCACTTCTCATTATGGAATGAGCCATGCCTATCAGGAAAGAAAAACGTTCTTCCAGGGCAGAATTCCCGCATAACCGTATCGTATTTTCTCATCAATTCCAGCATCGTATCATGCAGTACGGCAAAATGTTGGTGATGTCCTTTGGAGTATCGGATATTCAAAACGCCGTGCATCAAGTCAACATCCGCCGTTTGTATGAGACGCGCTTCTTTGGTGCGCATCCCGCTGCTGTAAAGCAAACGGAAAAACACGGGGATAGTGAGTCGGCGTAATTCTTTTATACGCGATGCGGATTGCGCGGGAATTTCATCGCAAGCCTTAAAGAAATTTTTAAGTTCAGATTCGGTAAAAGCGTGAGGTATATAATTAAATGCCTCGTTCATCGGGATGCTGGGCTCGGTTACGTTTGTAAGACCCCGTTTCCGTAAATATCTAATAAAGCTGACAATTGCGTTTGTTCTGGAACGACAGGAATTATTAGTTTCGGTGTCATGTTTATTACACCATCTGTCAAGCATTTCTTGCGATAAGGACGTCGAATCAGGGTATTGCCGGCAGCAATATTTATCGAACAGGGAGAGCTGTATTTCGTAAGTATCGTTCCAACGGTCCGCCGCTTTTTTAAATGAAATATACGCTTCAATATCAGCAGAGAGGAAAGATATAAATTTACGCATCGCCGAACACTCCCTCCGCAACTTGAAACTTTGAAATGCTGAGGGCGCATTCCTTAAGATGTTTGAAATCGGTGCTTAAATACGGTTCAAGTGATTCCGGGGAATCGTGTCCGAGCGCCCTGCTAATGACAGGCCGAGGTACGTCGTTCTGCAAAAGTTGTGTTGCGACACGATGGCGGAAAATATGAAGGCCTTTTCTGTCGCCAGCAGACTGTCTGATGTTCGCCGCTTTCATAATCTTTTTCGCTACCGGCCTCATCCCGCTGCTTTCCATACGCCTAATCGGCCCGCACATTGTCAAAAACACGTTATCGCATTCGTTTTGCGGTCGTTCTGTAATTAGGTAATCATAAATGGTGTTGCCGACTACCGCTTTTAGTGGAAGTTCGCACAAACTGCCTGTTTTCTGTTGCTTGACAGAGATTATGTCATTATCCCAATCAATTGAACCAAGCGTCAACCCAGCTATATCGCAAGATCTCATACCGGTATAAAAGGCCAATGCTCCGATAGCTCTGTCCCGTAGCGATAATGGCGAATCACTGTCTGTAAGCGTTTGCCTGAGTTTTTCGCTTTCATCCGGTGTAAGATACTGAATATTCTTTCGTTGTTTTCTGAACTCGGGCAGAAAAGCCAAAATCCTTTGAAATTCAACCGAGTTCTGTAGGAGGCAAGCCTTAAAAACCATTCTCACATTTTTCATAAACGAACAGCCTCTTCGCAATGAACCGTCCGGTCTTATAAAAGAAGATATTATTGACTCTTCCGTGATTTCTGACAATTGGCTGATGCCGTTCGTCTGTAAATCGTAGAATAGGCCCGCCGTGTTTTGCGAACTCACATATATGGTTTGATCTTTTATACCGCGTTTCTTCTCTACCTCGCAGTAATAATCAATCACGGTCTTAAATTCTTCTGAAAGCAACTGATATTTACCGCGCTTTTGACGGGGTCGGCCAGTCGGAAACTGGCCTTTGATATCGAAATCTTCGATAATACCCAACAATGCGTGTTTTTCGCCAAGATAATTCAGAGCATCGGGTTTATGCGTGTATTCGCTATATATATCAGCATATGACGCCCAGTTTTTCGATGTTGCTTCGCTGACAATGTGTTCAATTTCAAGTTTAAGCCTGTGAATATAGTTTGCGCTATACCCGCTGCTTTCCATATACTCAATCAGTTCTTGCCGCTTGTTTAGTAAGTTCTGCACGTCCATTGTATACTCCTCCTAAAATGATTGCAAGAAGAGTATGATACAAAATCCTTACCTTTATTCTGAAAATGCAGTGATTTCCAGCTTTTTACAAGATTGGTTCGGATTTTATTTTAGTAGTGATAACCGGTAAAATATCCCCCTCCGTCATGTGCGCGCCGATATTTGAGCTGCGGGAAACAGTCCGCGTCTTCGAGGCGGCCGGGATCGAATATCTGCACATGGACGTTATGGACGGCTCCTTTGTGCCGAATTTAATGATCGGCACGGACTTTATCAGGCAGATGCGAAAACTGACCGACATTCCGCTGGACATCCACCTGATGCTGGACAGGCCGGAGGACAAGCTGGACTGGTTCGACGTCGCGCCCGGCGAATACGTGTCTTTTCACCTGGAAGCCACAAACCACGCCGCGCGCCTTTGCGACCGGATACGCCAAAGGGGCGCGAGGCCCATGGCCGCTCTGAACCCCGGAACTCCGCTTTCGGCTGTCGGGGAGCTCCTGCCGGTTCTGGACGGGGTGCTGATCATGACCGTGAACCCCGGTTTCGCGGGGCAGCAGCTGGTCCCGTTCACCGTGGGCAAGGTGGCGCGGCTTAAGGCCGCGCTGGAGAGCGGAGGATATTCCGGCGTGGAAATCCAGGTTGACGGGAACACGAGCCCGGAAAACGCGAAAAAACTCCGGGAGGCCGGCGCGGATATCTTCGTGGGGGGCAGTTCCGGGCTGTTCGCGCCGGGCAAGGATCTGGCGGAGAGCATACGGGAATACCGAAAGTGCATAGAATAACGTGTCATGAAGGAGGATAGCGCTATGAAGCGGGTTGTTATGACCGGGCCGATGACGAGCGTCGTTGATGAGATCCCCGACCCGAGGCCCGACGACGATCAGATGTTGATCAGGACGCGGTATGTGGGCGTCTGCATGTCGGAGCATTACGACTGGCTCCACGCAAAGCCGGGCATGGCCTTCGGGCACGAGCCGGTGGGCGTCGTGGCGGAGGTCGGCAAAAACGTGACGGGTTTTACCGCCGGGGATCGGGTCGGCGGCGCGTGGGGCGGGTCTTTGCCGGGCTCGGGCGGCATGGTGGAATACAACCTGGCCGACCCCAAAAAGGACATCGTTATCAAAATCCCGGACAACATCCGGGACGAGGACGCCATCCTCGAGCCGCTGGCCTGCATGATGAGCGCCGTCAGCAAGGTCAGGTGCCCCATGCCGGGGACGGAGGTCTGCGTCGTGGGCGCGGGGTACATGGGCTGCGGGCTGATCAGCCTGCTGAAGCTGCGCGGCGCGCGCGTCACGGCCGTCGACATCCGGCCGGAGTCGTTGGCCAATGCCAGGAAATACGGCGCCGACGAGGCGTATTCCGCGGAGGAAGCGAGAGAGAAATGGCTGAAAAACCCGACGCCTTACGGCGGCTTTGACGTGGTGATGGAATGGGGCGAGACCGACGAATCTTTGGATCTGGCCGTCAACCTGACGAACGAGTGCGGCCAGCTCTGCGTCGGCGCGTATCACACCGGCCCCAAGCGCCTGGTGGACATGCAGCAGCTGGGCGTCAAGGCGATCGAGCTGCTGAACACGCATCCCAGGGAGTGGAGCCTCTCCGACAGGGGCGCCAGAAACGCGGTCAAACTGCTCTCCTCCGGGGAGTGGAAATACACGCGCCTGCCTGTCAAGATCTACCCGATGAACGGGTTCGACTTGGCCCACGCCGAAATGAAGGACAAATACGGCAAGTATATGAAGGCGCTGATCGACATGACGCAGGCGGACGGGGAGCCGCGGATTATCTGAAACCACCCGGGCAAACGGATTTTTATGAGGATTGGCGGGCAGCGCGGAACAAAGAACGGAAAGAACGGCGGGAGTATTATTACCGGAAAAAGGCTGAAATGGCGGAAGCCGTGGGGCAGTAACGAAAAGCGGGTACTTCAAGGGGAGGTATCCGCTTTTTTCATGGATAACCCAATCACCCTTTTCCTACGCTGACTACATTTCCAACCTCATCTGTAATATATTTCCCCTTTGTCATATCTAAAATGACATATTCGTTTTCCCATTTATCCTGAATCACTGCACACTTCCCGATGGGAATATCGAAGGGGCCATAAACTATTTTACCGCCTGCTTCAACAATTCGGTCAATAGAATCAATGACGGAATCAACCTTAAAATCGACGTTCATTTTCTTTCTGTCTGTCTGCAAGACAACTTCGGTTATGCTATCCTCCATGCCTAAACCCACAGACGTTTCAGCACGCCATAAAAGTTTTAAGCCCATACTCTCGCAGTAGTATTTAATACCGTCATCTATACCGGATGCAGAAAACATTTGCCGACGACGAGCCGATTCGCCGAACGCTTCAGCGGCGAATCGGCGACAGAGGAGGCTAAAGAAGATTTCTGTCAAGGGGGTAGTTTCAAAAAAGTTTACGATCAGGCTAATTTATTAGGTTTGCCATTGTAATCTTCGCCACGGCGTGTTATAATAATCCAAGATGAGATTGAGGTGACTGACATGGAATATATGACAACCGATGAAGCCGCCGAAAAATGGGGCATAACAGAACGACAAGTGCAATCGCGGTGTAAGGACGGTAAAATTGATGGCGCGGTCTATGTCAGACGAGTATGGCTAATACCAAAGTCTGCGGAAAAACCTATTGACGGCAGAACGAAAGCCGCCAAGCAAACAAACCATCACACAGGTGGAGGAACGACAAATGGCGAAGAAAGAAGCTAACTTCGACTTATACATACACGGCTTACTCAAAGACGCGGGTATAGACGCGACGGCGCAAGGCAGCAGTGTGGTTGAGATAAATACGCATTAAAGACCGCGACGAAGAAACAGACGGGCAAAGCGGCGGGCTATCCAGAATATACCGCCATTGTTTGTGGTTTCGTGATAGTAGTCGAGGATAAACCTGATAGAAGTATGCTCATTTTGCGTGATGAAATGGGCGGAATTCGTCTTGATTTGTCAGCCGTTGAAGGGTTTGCTCTTAATGGCGTGTTGCATTACGCTCAGCATATCGTAGCCAACACTACATATAAACGTGTTTTCGCCTTCGGAAACGCGGGTGATAGCAAACACCATATTATTCAACCGTTGTTTGTAGATGAAAACGGCTATAAAGAACTGCCTGAAGTCGAGACTTTTGAGAATTTCTCTGATAGCAATATCGAGGACTATTATGAGCGCGTCGTTCTTGGGATAGAACCGCCCGAAGACATGGAGCTCTCCGATATTCTAAAAAAAGCTAAGGATTTGCACGAATACCTCCGCAATTATGGCAGTCTTGGCGAAGACGAAAAACCTCTCGTGGTGTCGGCTATTCTCCTTGCGTTACGTGAGCAGAAGCGAAGTGGCTTTTCGCTGGATAGCTTGGTTGGCGACGACGTGGAAACGGACGGCGAGATTCTCTTCAAGCAATTAGAAAAAAGCTTAAAAGCCGCGAACGTCAGACCTGAAACAAAATTAAACAGAGTATTGGGGCAATTCACCCTTATCAAAGACCGCCCCAAGTTAAACGAGAAACACCCTGCGCTTGAAAAAACTCCTCTTAAATTCTTTGCGGAGTACATCAACGATAACATTTTCAAGGCGGTTATCTCAAACTCGGCGGAAGACTTTCTCGGGCGCTTTTATGGCGAGTTTGTGTCATACAGCGGCGGCGACGGTCAAGCGCTTGG
>Ga0209629_10002971_pt1 | contig 11869 bp, 7 predicted proteins | sample TergutCu122P5_FD_187286 | JGI IMG/M metagenome (GOLD analysis project Ga0209629, IMG submission 187286) | Cubitermes ugandensis P5 segment gut microbial communities from Kakamega Forest, Kenya - Cu122 P5 (SPAdes) (version 2) | ecosystem: Host-associated > Arthropoda: Insects > Digestive system >...
CACAAACACACACACACACACACACACACACACACACACACACACACACACACATGAGGAGAGGTACAAGAATTGTATTTGCCGAGTTACAATGAAATCTTCTACTACTCTGTGCACTTTTACCATCTCACCTGTACATACCGTGCATTTTGTACAGTACATCCAAACAGTAGAAGCTCAGCAAGCAAGAATGTATAACATCTATAAAAACACGAAGCTAAAGTTACTATAAACTAACACCGCCATCTAAATCTGAATAATTTTAATAATGTTGTAACTTTTGCAATCGCAAGGTTAAGAAACCATGAAGATGATGCAAATGCACTGAAACACGCAGGAGTATTTACGATATATAAAATATTATTAATATATATATATGTTGTGCATTTCTCGGTCTGGATAATAAACTTTCATAGTCAGTTACAAGGTTTAAGTTATCTGTTGTTATTTATAATGGTAACTACGGATATGATACACAAAATAACTCCTCAGGAAAGAGCCACAAAACTGGTACTAATTTCCACACAGAATTACTATGCTCTTGGCAATGTTGCACCTGTGCATCACACTACAAAGATGGAAGTTATATCTCCACGAATGCTTAATTCTGGCATTTGCAGAAGGTGCATAACTTCATATTCAACTGCTTTAAACACGCGGCGACGAAGAAACAAAGCCCATACCCTTGCCCAGAATCAAACCCCTGTCTTATTCTGCCCGCAAAGTCATTATACTGAGCTACTGCGACTCGTGCGATGAAATTACTATCTGGCTCCAGAAAGCGCAGAACATTTGAAATCAATGCATTTAATTCGATAATGGTATTGCATTTCACGGTCCGTGATATGAGGGTGCACTGCTATAGTTATCTGCCGCGATCTATATAAACCGCGCCCGTGAAGGCGGAAGAGGTCAATGATGTATCTTGAGATGCAAGGAAAGAAAAATAGACGAAGCATTCACCACCTAAAATTAGGCATGGGGCGGGATACGGCCTGCACCGAAATAAATCCAACCACACATCTTGGGCTGAGCTACCAGACATAGAAACACTTTCGGAGGGAGTTATGAGAGAACCGAGGTCATCATAACACTGCGATACGGTAACAACAGGACGTAGGCGTGTGAGAGCGACATACTCATTTGGCATCCATCCGTGTCTGACACTGATCCATCACCAGCGGATGACGGTAACAATTACGTAAACCTCCTAACTGAACAAATTCTGAGGCGAAAATTTCTTGAAATTGGTTCCTTTATATGCTGACACATACAAGAACTGTGAATTCATAATTACACCACTTACTGTTGGCGAACCGAATTATATGCATAAATATCTAGCCAACAGCAGAAACTCCGACTAATTCCAACCAGCAGAGTCATGGCTGAGAATCGAAAATCCCCTAACAGTCCAGAAATACCCTGCCTGTTACGGAATCAACAGGTCAGTTACGCGGCCCCTAGACGGTCAATACTATTGCTCAGTATTTTTACCTTGAATTAATACTACGCAATGTGTTTCTCCCTAGACGACTCAATATTATTGTGCAATATTTTATTTTGGTCTTGAGTCACAACGAGTAAACATGCTGAGTGATATGATGCTGATTCTGAAGCCACTGATTTAGCCCTGTGTTTAGCAAAGGAAAAGAAATGCCGCTGGATCAAAGAATGGTACAAACGCACATCACAATACACACAAGAAAATTTCATGACAAACTTAACACCGAGGGAGCCAAACGACTAAAAATTTTATTTGCGATTCGACGGTCCATCATCTGACGGGATACTCCATACTGTTACCCCTATAATCGCTACTAAAGAAATAGCTAACATGCAAGACGCAGTCGCGGCGCTTAATCCATTACGCTACGCTATTTGGCCACTGGAAATAATTCTGAAGACCTGAGATTCATAAGGGTTACTTCTCAATCAAGTGGAATTATTGTGCTGGAGACGTGTTCACTGGTCGGCACTAAGACGGTAACCGAATGAATATTGCGCAATGCTGTCCACCGACTATTCAATACAATGCACAATATATTATGTCAATCAAACGTCAATTTGACACAATATGCTGCACAACACTTCAATATTAACCTTTTGGAGCCGGAATTTTACATTTAAATTTTAGCACACCCTGTAGGTAAAATGCGAATAATACAGGAACCAAACAAGGTAACATTATGAAATAAACGGCATTTTGAAGAGAAAAAACGCAGATTATGCAGCATGTTTAAAATATTCAGTATGTATATTTGTTGAATAAATATTTAAAATGTAGCGTCTGAAGGTTAGCGCTGCGGTACGACATATATATACGTCGTTAGGCTTTAAAAGGTTAAATCTAGAAGATCAATAATAATGTGCAATAATTCTACTCCACAATACTGCTGGCCGTCCATGGTACCTTTACCAGTGTCCTCAGCTGCAGCTCGCCGGTCTCAGTGCCGGGTCAAAGAATCCAGCCTACACGACATTCCTCACTACACGACATATTATCCTCCCATCCACACGTGAGTCTCCTGGCTTTCCGACAAAAAATCAGTATGTAATTCTTAAACTCTTGTGCCCGCCAGGGTCATTGTCCTGTTGAAAAGTGCAAACTATGAAGCGTCACTCATGCACTTTTCTCCAGCCTCCCGTTCAGATCCAAACATTCTTCAAGGCATCTTGTTCTCGAACACCCATGATCTACTACTGTACACACTTGAAGATTCAATTCTTCCTAGATGTTAAGCCGCGTCGTCTGGTAAAGTCACCGACATTGCGGAGGAGCCTAGTGCCTCAGTCTTAAGAAATAACATGGACAGCATGATCCTGAAGATGGGGGCACTACGTTCCTCCAGAACGTCACCAACTACAATTCGAGATGGCGTAACACTCCAGGAGCTTTGCATCTCTGTCAACATCAACGTGAAAATATCAGATCTCGTACCCTGAAACGTACTGTGGTGACCTTGGCAGCAGTTTCGTGGGGGCGGGAAGCCGGGCCGTAACTTTTTATTAACGGTAACCGATGTATTCAAATCCAAAACACGCTGAGCTGAAGTGCAGTTTTGTCTTAAATTTGGGACGTGATACCAGTTTTCTGTTCTGATTGGATTTGTGCATAAATCTCGATTTTCAATTTGTTGCAAACTGAACAAACAAATGGCGGCCAGTGAAAAGAAAGGTAAAACCATTCGCAGTGAAGCTAGGGAAGTAGTAAACCACGTGAATTGCCATGTGTAAACGAGAAGCAGTGGAAAAAGAGTCCTCACTTTACCTAACTTGTCGTGTGCTTGAAAGAACAACGAAGTACTCTGGTGTATCAATGACAACAGCAAAAACATAAGACGGGTGAGCAAAGGCACAAACGAAGCCATCTGCACAAACCAGGAAAATAAAAATGGGACGCTAAACCCTAAAAAATGTATTCACTGACGGATTTAATTTGTATGTGGTCAAAACAACGGCCATGGGCTTTTTTGTTTAACAGAACATTGTTCCAACTTCAAGAAAATCCCTACCAATAATACAAAACAGATATTCCTTGCAAAGTGAAGGGGACAGTCTGTAAGAAGTGACCGCGTACTGTTCGATGGCGTTGTAGTTATTTGCTGAATTAGGTAAATTTCGTTCAGAAGGAAGACATCAATATAAGTGATGATGACAAACAGGTGAAGTAAAAGGGAAGTCTTTACAGATGGCAATGAGGGGGAAAGATGACTGCTGTTCATGCATGTTCAGAGGATGGATTTATAAACACTGTAATTCTCGGAAACGGGTGGAAAAAAAACACATCACAGAAACCATTGGTCGTTCTTCACAATGTACGGTTACCAATCATCCATCAGGAAAAGAGGACATATCAGCGGCAAAAGGAGTTTCCAAATTTTGGTCAAAAACGAGGGAGACTGGTGTCATCTGAATAGTGTATGACACACGCACACGACAGGTAAACAAGTATCAAAATTCTGGTCCCCGATTTATTACTACAACTACTAACAATACAGTAATACTATTACAGAATAATTGCAACGATGAGCAAAAAATGACATAAAAATCAATAACATTTTCAGCTGTGGTAAGACAAAGCATCCAAAGAAAGGACAGTTTCTATCTAAACAGGCAACTGCTATGTAGATATTTCTGTACAAAGAGAAACCAGGTAACAATAAACTCACTTTAACACATAAAGATAACTTTTAAAGAGTCCTTTGTTACCAGGTACCTCATGACCTATTTATAAAATTTCCGACTCTGGCAGTGCCAATGCATATTTCTCTGTAGACCGTATCTTCGTCAGAAGTTGCTGGCTGTTCCTGAAGTAGGCATGGAATTCCTTTCCTGAAGGACGCTTGTATTGTACTGCAAACGCAGTACGCCTTTGGCAGACTCAATATTAAGATTGTTTCTCTCTTTTCTTCACTGTACTGGCGTAAGTCAGAAAATTCGTTCTGCGTGTGCATTGTGTGATGGGGCTACGAAGAAGAATTGGGCAATTTTAAGAAATTCTGAGTGGCAATCTACATATGTGGAATTTTCCAAGTACTTCGCCGACTTCAGGTGTGCTAAAAGATTATAAAATTCTTCGTCATCGTTGCGACCTTCCAGAAATTTCTTCAGGTTGACAAAACTTGTCAAAACACTTCACGTCATAAATGGAAATACTCTTATTTATTAGAAACTTAAGAGAAAGTTTCACACTGCTCAACTGTGGTATATTATTCAGTGCCATCCACACGAAGCAAGAAAATTCTTCCATTGGCTGCATCTATTTCTTGACATATTCTATTCTATTCAACTTTAATACAGACAATTTACTTCGGCATAGAATTTGTCACCATCTGCATCAAAACCTCTGCGCTTTTCTTCACTAAGGCCTTTTTAACTTTCAGGGACATAAAGTTCTGAGCTTGACGTTCAACCAGAATGTCATGGATGAAAATTAAGTCTTGACACTTCTAGAACAGAGTTGTTTTCCTTTCAAATTTCTTGAATGTGTGATTCGAAAAACTCTCAAACTGGAAGACTGCCTATGCCACAAATAGATTCCACTCATTTCATTTTTCAAAACAATTCTGGATCATCTTGGGTGGTTTGGCCTGCAAAGCTGGAAAAATGTGAATCATTCTGCTACTGGTCGGACATAATGAAAGCCATCGTGTCGTACTGGGAGAAATAAGTTTTTTATATTGAATGTCAACAAAATCACAGTACTCTTTCCGTTGTTCGGATCGAACATAGTAGATATGGAAATATTGAGAGATTTTAAAGATGATGTACTTAATATCAACATCTAGATGCATTCATTATTTCCTACAAACGAAAATATTCCGCTTAAAGGGATTCACTTTGGGTGGTTTTTCTGGCCCCAACTGACCACGGATAACTAGGACCACGTGTATTATGAAAGCACGCAATTTTGCCTCACCAACACCAAAGCGTATTATTAAGAGAAGTAAACGTGCAGATTACATTATTTTTCTTTAATTTAATAAGTCGCAAATGATAAGACCACAATTTCCGTACAAAGTTTTAAACGCTTTCGCAAAGTTGCGAAAAACGACTATTGCCTTCGTCATGTCTGTCCGTCTGTCCGCATGGAACAACTCGGTGCCCACTAGACGGTTTATCATGAAATTTGATATTTCAGTATTTTTCGAAAATCCGTCGAGAAAATTCAAGTTCCATTAAGGTATGACAAGGACAACGGGTACTTTCAATGAAGACCTATGTCCATTTACAGTAATGTCTCACTAAATTCTTAGAATAAGAAGTGTCTCGGACAAAAGTTCCTGATAAAATTTAAACGCACATTTTATGTTCAGTAACTATTTTTTGAATATCGTGCCGCTTATGCGACAATGTGCAAAATATTGTAGAGCCGGACAGACCACCGATGACAATACGGTGCCTGCGCTTTGCAAATTGGATAACAAAGGCTACGGACACACACACACACACACACACAGTCTGTAATACTTATTTCTTTGCCACGGCAAAAAGGGTTACGCGAACGCGCCTCAATGTTTCATTACATCTATATGGCCTGCCTTTTTTTTTAGTCTAACCTCTTCTATCTACTCACTGTAGGTGTAGTAGGTTACTGTTGCGCCTGATTACACGCACTGACACCACACACACACAAGCGGTAGGACTCCCCAGGACGAGGATCAGTTCGTCATAGAGAACTCTACCTGTACAACAAGCAAAATTCACAAGAGACAAACATCTATGCCCCTGGCGGGACTGGAACCCGCACTCAGAGCACGCGAGCGGCCGCAGACGTACGCCTTAGACCAAGCGGCCAACGGGGTCGGCCATGGGACAATACACCGGCATTAAAATAGTGAATCTACAAAGGACATGCCCTTTAATTATCTCAGAGAGGGCAGATTAATTTAATTAACACTCGGGAAAATGTCAATGTATGACGAAATAAAATGTTCATGCCCATAGAATTCTCACTATGTACTGAAATCTGTCGAATTGGACAGCGCTCCACAAAGAGCCTTCCCCTGCACACGGATACAACTGGCAACGTTCAGCTGCAACGTGTTTGGGGTGACTGCTCTGCAAGCAATATGTAGTTTATGTTCTCTCACTGTGAAAGTTATTTTATTCAGACCGTACCGCCCCTCAGTGACATCGGAAGGCCAACTGTACAAATAAACATAAGTCCCTTTGGATCAAACAAACAGCGGTGTGTTCAGAAATCATCTGCACAGGAAGGGCTATGTTTTGTTGAAAGACAACTAAACTATCGTCACACACGTTCTCAAATTTTTCACGTTAATTATCCTGTCCAAGAAAAAAAATCTTACTAAACTAATATTTACGAAATATGGTCATTAATGAAAGACGATATGAGAAGACTGGAAACTATTAAGTTCCCTCTGGGCGGTTGTTAAATGAGACTAGCGGATCGCAGACCTAACGGAGATATTAAAAAAAAAATGGCAATAAAATACACCGATAACTGCAGTAATGAACCAGATCCATTCTTTGGAGCCTAACAATTGCCCAGGTAGTTAAGCAATTACCAGTCCTTTTTAAACATCTGGAAGTTCATTTACGAAGTCGCAGCTGAAGCTGAATACATACTGTATGTAAGCCAGAGGGGCGACATTATTTTACACCTGTCAACGGAAATAAGCTGTCATTCGAGAACTTCATCGACGAAATCCTCACAGTCTTTCGAAAGTACACTCCGTCCAACAAAAATCAAGCTTCATCACATTTCGTTTTAAGTCCAGCTTCCGGAAGCGAAGTAACGTACAGCTGCCGTCATAATTCGAGTCGTTCCTAATTTCCCCATATTTGTGCATTCACAGCGTTTCTCTGTCTTCCATTCATTTAAGTCATTACGCCGCATATATACATTAGACAAAGCACCATTACGTGTGCTTAATTTGAAGTTAAAATATGATCTAACGTTCATTAACTTTCCGAGGAGTGTGGCTAGCCAGTTCTGTTGGAAAGGCCGATATTGCACACAATGCACACCGGTATCCGTATTAACTTACAGCCGAGTACGTTCAAGGCACCATACCAGTACTCTTCCGAGAACAAATATGTTGGTTCCAGTCGCGGTATCGGCATTTTTACACGTCCTATTGTCACAAACACTAAATTAAACTGTGTAGTTACAAATCTATTATTTAATTTTATGCTTCAAAAGTTATCTGAGCTGCACTGGCAGGCCTGAAATGCGGGTGACGCAGATATTTCTGTCACTTTTTCAATATCGTTTGTTTACTAGCATTCAGGTTTAAAGGGTCGGTGTTCGATGTGACTTAGACAGGCATGTCAACTGGTTGGTGATTGCAGGCCGTAGTGAGCCAGGAGATCTGACAGCGAGCAACTGACGGCTTGTCGTACCCAGACAGAACATTAATGTTAAGCGTTCCCACAACCCCGTCTATACTCTCCTTGCCATAGTACCTACACTACATGCATCATCAACGGTGTGTTCTAGAGACCAGCAATCGTACACAAATTCCGTCTATACTCTCCCTGCCATAGGACCTACACTATATGCATAAACAACAGTGCGTTCTTGCACCCAGCAAGTGTACACAACTCCGCCGTGTTATCTACCGGTCTACCGTCGGGCAGCTACCACTGTCCAATGTGCCCGGTCGCCAGCAGGCAGTAGCCACAGTGGTGCACGTGCTGCTTATATACACGTTGACACACTCCAGTCGTTAGGAGGTTGCATTCCAGCGATCACCTTCCACCGTAGTTTCTGTACAGTACTAAAACATCGGAGATTTGTCGTGAGTCGTGATGAGCGATTTTGAATTGGATATAGAATTATTAATACATCTGGTGGAAGCCAGGCCTATTTTATGGGGCAAAACGAAAGATATTTATAAAGGCAGAAATTAAACAAAAATGCCTGGAGAGAAGTGTGTGTTGGTCTTAAAGAAGACTTACGCACTAGATGTTTATGACGACGGCACAAAAACAATATAGCAACAATAACTGCGCACACATGACTACTTGTTCAGCGTTCTTTGTCGTCTGACCGGCCGTTGAGAATCGGAGACGTTATCAAAATTCCGAGTTGTGTTCTCGCATGTCCGTCGGCTGCCAGCCCGTCGAAAACCGGGACGTGCGACCGAAGCCTAAATCAGTCTGTATGCGACTACGAAACCAAAGTCATTCGGCTCAAATATACTAGTGTTCCCCTAACTTCTTGGCTTGCGGACCCCTTTTGACTTCGACAAACAGTCACGGATCCTCACATCTTTGCACACGTAAATATAACATTCCGGATGACAGCTATCCAAAATTAAAAACTTACATGGTATGACATGACATTTATTTACTGCAATTGGGTTTCCACATGGTGGCAGTGGTCGGTAGACTTGTACAAAGATAGGAAAGAGACAGCACAAAAGGAGAAACAACATACAAAACAATACAAAAACTACCCAAGAACACAGAATACATCTCATAAATTATTTTAGATACGCAGGAATATAGAACAATATCAAACGTAAAAAAGCACCGCATAATTTGACCTCAAACTGTCTGTCGCTCGCTTCGTGGATACAGGGGTTTCTTAATTACATATTATAATGACCATACGAAATAAACATCTCCAATTAAAGAAGTTCCGCCATTATTTTAATAGAACATTACTCCTTATTACAAAAATAAATATACTTCAAAGTAGCCACTATAGAAAAGTAACCACGGATGACCTGGGTCATCCGTGGATAGGTCGCGGATCCCGAGGGACTCGCGCAGCACACTTTGGGAACCACTGTCATATACCATTTGCTCTATATGGACGACCTGAAGGCTTATGCGGGAACTCCAGAAAGATTCGCTTAGCTGATTAAAACAGTGCAGCTCGCTTTTTTACAAGAGACATAAGATAGGAATTTTGCCTGGACAAACGTCGAAGACGTGGAAAAGTCGATCTAGGAAGTTTCACGAAACTAGCAGAGAAACACAGACAACTCACGAAAGTGATACGTACAAATATCTGGTATTACACTAAAATCTAGACAAACTGAACACACTAAGATCAAGGAACAACTAACAACTACACTAACAGACTGCACAAAACAGTGAAAACTAACTTAAATCGGAAAAAAAGACTACGAAGGGAATCAATATGTACGTTATTCCATCACACGCGTACTCGTATGAAATTGTATCATGGTGTGAGGCAGATCTCGAGAGTTGCGAGAGAATTATTAGAACTAAAGCGACACTGGCCCGCACGCACCACAAAAACTCTAGTTCTGAGCCGTTTCTATTACCGAAAAACAAGGGTGGCGCAGGAATTACCAACATGCACAACCTTCACAACAAGCACGTTAAGCCATTACGAAATTTCTTTCACAATAAGCAAAATAACTCCACCTATGTCGAATTATATGTGGTACCGACGCTTATTAAGACACCTCTCAATTTATATGATCCTCTACCACAACACAATAAAAACATCAAAACGATACAAAAACGAACAACAATGAGAAAGAACAGAGCTCTACATGGAAGAAACGCCAATAACCTTAAAAAGCCCATGTCGATAGAACGGCATCGAACGCATGGCTGAAGTTAGGCGAACTCTTTCCACAAACGGGTGGATTTGTGACAGCTACCCAGGATCAGGTTATTAGTACCATATTAGTAGCATATTTGGAAGGATCCGAACATTACTAACGATTTCTGCGGAAATTATTGACAGAAATCAGTAATAAGTCAACACGTAACTGGTGCATGTCCTGTTTTATCTCTGAGTGACCACATCCATCATCACAATCAACACGCAACATCGTCTATCAAGAAGTGGATATCAAATGTGGGCCATCAAAAGGAAAACCGACACAGTATTATAAGTATTAGCCACAATCGGTGTTAGAGAACTCCTATTATAAACTACACTACGATAAGTCCATAAAAACTGATCTACCTGTCCATAATAATAGACCGGACATAGTTACCTTGACCACATCCGAAAAGTAAACTGAATAGATGTTGCAATTCCAAACAGTCACAACCTCTACAGAACCATCACCGAGAAGCTCCCCAAATATACAGACAAGAAAGAAGAGCTTATAATAATATCGCAATTGAATGCGGCCTGTATAATAACATTGGCATTATCCACAATGGGCATTATCCCAAAAACCAAACGACAGCTTGAAACCGCAAAATCTTCGCTCAGGCAGAAAGCAGTTATACTGAACACATGCCGTACAGTTTAAAGTTATAACAGTTACATGTGATTTAATAATTTTATCGTGTCAAATTTATATTTGGCAGATACGGCAGAGTTGTTCAAATTTAGTAATTTGGTTCAGGGTCGAAAGTAAATCGTAAGGAGCCTGTATAGCAGCTTAGAGGAGACAGAGAGACAGAGTTAAGGTCCGATACAGAGAACTAGAAGGTTTGCCGTTTGTCAGTATCAAAATTAATGGTTTAGTGAAGTTTCTGGAATAGTCGAAATTTTATATTAATGTCTCCAACGGTTATCAGACCAATAAAACAACACAAAATTTCTAACATTCATTTATTTCTTACATACGCGTACATAAGAAATACATGCATGTTGGAACATGTTTGTTGTGTTGGGCTGATAACCGTCGACAAAAAAAACAGGATGACTTACCCAAGGCCACATCAGTTAGTCAAGTTCAACTCATCAATAAACACGAAAATAAACCCATCAATTAGTACAAAAGTATAAAAGAGAGGCTACTGAAATGCAACTCCAGCATCTATTCTAATAAGCAGTGTCTAACTAGGCGTATATAAGAAAAACATGAATTTTAGCACATTTATGTTATATTAGCCTGATAATCATTGAATACATTAATTTAATAAATATAAAAGCAGTACTTTATTCAAAGAAATTTTATACTTTGACAGCTTTCGGACATCTTAAATCTTGCGGGGGCGGACACAATGTCAGTCACATTTGCACATTAAGAAAAACCAGTAGGACGCGCACAGAGGTTCATAAGTGTTACAACACGCGAAAAAACGTTAAGCAATTAGCAGCCAATGACGATAACGTATTCAAAATTTCAACTTTTGGACCTATTACGGAGTAGGGAAATTTAACAGTCAGCCAATTGGGAACAGTAAGAAAATTTAAGCGGGGGTGAATTTGAAACAGTGTGAGTTCGTAAACCCGACGCAAGCAAAGTAGCCTGTTTTGCAGAAAGGTGGAGAAATGTCATGTTCATGTTAAGCAGTCTGATAAACGTTCACACAATTTAGAAGCTGTGGTTAGCACAGTGAAGTTAAGTGTGACTTAATGTTTCTCTGACCGTGCATCATGAATTGACCATACAAAACTACCAACGTGATGCACTGAATATTATTTATTCGTCAAATATTATTACTCTCCTCT
>Ga0209629_10002973_pt1 | contig 11868 bp, 7 predicted proteins | sample TergutCu122P5_FD_187286 | JGI IMG/M metagenome (GOLD analysis project Ga0209629, IMG submission 187286) | Cubitermes ugandensis P5 segment gut microbial communities from Kakamega Forest, Kenya - Cu122 P5 (SPAdes) (version 2) | ecosystem: Host-associated > Arthropoda: Insects > Digestive system >...
ATCCCCGTTGTGAGTTAATTTTATATGCTTCATGCAAAGAAGGCAAAAAATAAAAAATAAAAAAAATAATGTGCTTCCAAAACACCAATTCACTGGGCAAACAGATTGAAATCAGCTGAGCAATTAAAATGAGAACTTTGTTACGCACTTGACGTCCACACAACAGTGGGAAGAAATTTTAATCGGAAATTCGAAATGTTCATCGGGCTCGTTCGCAAATTTGAGGAAAGCGACTATTAGCTTTGTCACGCCTGCCCGTTAGTCCGCATGCAACAACTCAGTTCCTGCTAGACAGCTTAGCATGAAATTTTACACAGGAGACTTTCATTAAAATGTGTCCAGAAAATTCAAGTTTCGTTAAAATCCAATAAAAATATCTGGCATTTTGCATGACGACATGTACATTAACAGTAATATCGCGCTCAATTCTTCCTGAAATGAAAGAGTTTCGAATAAAATTTGTACAGAAAATTAAAACACATTTCGTATCAATACGTCTGTTTCCGAAAATCATGCCGTTTATGAAGCGATGGCGAAAAATATGGCAAAGCCCGATGGGCCACAGATGCTGTGCGAAGTAACATGTGGCGCAGTAATACTAACAACACTGCATAAGCACAACTGTAAGCAGCAATTAAAAATGTGATCCCCCTGTGGTTTAACCGGTACGACCATTTGAGAAAAGTACAGGATGCAGATGTTGACGTTATACATACAGTACATTTCGTATCTTCTCGCCATTCTGCACAACTCAATAAATCGTCTGTATCACATATTGCGGATGAGGTCCCCTTTTGTAAACCCCGAAATGTACCAAGTAAAGAATATGGAGAGTCGGAAAAATTGAAGTAAAAGACAACAAACACCAGTTATCGAAGAAAACAAAAGATAAATATATCTATGCCATTTAATTATAGTTCTTTACTGTTAACATTTTTAAATCGTTCACATTTGCCTTCAGATTCACGTAAAGTTGTTGATACGCTGTTTGCTCGACATGTTTCCCTTACATATGCAGACTGCATATTTATTTTATTGCTATTAAAACATCAGTGTGGGAATGTCCTACCTTGTTCGGTTTCAGCCATCAGTCACCTGACCTCACAAACGTACTGTTCCCGAAAGTGTGACACAGAGCTCGTACCTAACTTACGACATCACAGTTCCTTTTGCTGTTGCGCCCATTGCAATATATCAATATGACTTAAGTTCCCTGTTGTTGGGAGGGATGCACACATTCGCTTGTTTTGCTTAATGACGCACATTCTCCCCAGGAGGTAAATATGAAGGTATAGTTGACAGCAATGAAACAATTACTACTCTCTTAGACCAAAGTACCCTTCCAGCTTCATTGTTAGTGTTATTTGTCGCGGTGCCTACATGGCCCGTTTTAACTGGACAACTCCTCCATTCGAACTATTTACTGTAGCACTCATCAAGAAGAATAAGAGCGAACCCACACTGGTCGAGCAAGACTGCTCGGGTCGGGTTGAACATTGCTTCTTCTTAGTCCGACCTCTACCTACTCCTTGTAGGTGTTGAGGGTTAATGTTGCACCTGATCACAGTCAAAGACTACACACACTCGGCAAGATTCCTCTGGACGAACAATCGGCCCGTCGCACAGACCTCATCCTGACACACACAAAACATTCGTAACAAAGAACCATGCCCCCGCTGAGGCCGAGCATTTTGTATATCGGATAAATACACAAAGATGTATGAGTCAACCCACACCAATCGAACAAAACAAGACAGCTGCTGGTCGGAGGCGGCCCTAGCAGACACATACATGACTGGTGCTGTTCGCTCGGCCCTTGTTTTGTCCAGTCTGCTCGAAGCATTTCATGCGTCCTTGGCTCCCACAGAAGAGTACATAATCATTCCCTGACACCTCGATTGAGATTGGCTTCATTTTGCCCTCACTTGCTATTTAGTGTGTTGCGGAATCCCGGTATTCTGATTCCACATGCTCCGAGCAGTCTTGCTCGACCAGAGTGGGGTCACACTTAAACATGAGGAATGTTCAACGGGCAAGGTTCCCTTGCCTCTAACATCGCATTTAATCATACATTTTATTTTTCGATAGGAGGTAGCTCCTCGTAGTATGGGTAAAATTCAACAGATCATTTGTCCGGGTCGCTGAAGCAACACGTGGGAGGAATCGATTTCACGATATTGAGGAAATGGAAATTTCTTTCCGTAAGTGGTTTCGAATACAAGAACCCGATTTATACAGCGGCGGAAGTTTTTAAACTCGTGCCAGATGGAACAAATGCATGAATGTGTTAGGGGATTATGCTGAAAAAATAATGGTATTCAGTCAAATAAATCAGCCACATTTACGATTGTATTGACTTCGAATTTAATTTCTAAGAAATTTTATTTTTATTATCAGACAAACACAATTACATAGATCTTATACATTTGGTGTATTTAGTACACACCTAAGATTACTTTTATGATCTACGGAGCCTTAATTATTGAACATTCTTCGTACATGTACAGCTCGATGGGGATTCGAACCCACGAGTCCAGTGTTCTAGCAGCATGACTCGCGCCGCAGGAACACAGTCCAGTGTTTCACAGTGTTTGAAAAGTGCGTGTACAGAGAAAATTCGTCTCGTAATGATAAGCATTTAATATAAACTGTTCCTTTCGTTCAGAAAATTAACACTTTAAAAAATGAACTTCCTACACATTTTACAGTGCAAACATTTGTGAATTATACTGCACTTATTATAATATTTAATTTTTCATGACGAACAGTCAGTAACCATCGTATCAATCTTTCTGTAAATTAACCAACGATAAAACACAAATACTGCGTCTCTTCACACGTACGAACAAATGACAGGAGTAACTTTGACTCCCAAGATTGGCCTGGACATGGATTTGCTGTTGCATCACAAACTCAGAAGGGTGCACAAGTTACGTGGAATATGTAAATAAACTATGGTTCCAATTCGTCCCGTTTTTCCCGGGGTTGTCCTCTTTTTAAACAATTGTCCCAGTGTCCCAAGAACTTTTGTCAGGGGGCCCAAGTGTCCCTCTTTATGATCTGGCAGAATTTTCATTCGCACCGCCGCAATAATGCAATTTGTCCGTATCCTACACCAACGGTTAGCGGGTCACTGTTTAGCACCGACAGTTTTCGTAGGAGTGTTCGTGGGAATCGACCAGGCTGGCAATGTTGGCAATAATGTGAAATTGTAGCATGCAAGTGTCGATAAACAGCAAAGTTTGTGAATCGCCCACAAACAGTGTGCCACTGATTGTGTGTGTTATACAGCCTGCCTTTGTGATACAATTCAGTATTTCTTTACAAACGCACAACTTTATTTTTGTATCCGTTTCGTTTTGTTCAAAATATAATGAATGCACATTTGCCAAAAAAAGTTATGTAGTGGTCCTATTAAGCACTTGCGTATGTATAAGTAGGCCTATAAGTGGCAGCTCGTCTGTGGAAAATTTGATTTTAAAATGTGCTCCTTTTCCACAAATGTCCTAGGTTTTGAGACGAAACTTCTGAAAATGATACGGGTTTCCTTAAAAGTATTATGGGAACCGTACAATAAACGCAATACTTCTGTACTTGAGCTGCGACTTTCCAGCCTAAGTTCCTTCTTTACATGAAAACGGTAGGCCTATGTGTGTATGTGTGACCCCATTTTAAATTTTAAATAAGTTAATCAGCTAACAGATCTTTATGGAACCTAGAAGTCATCCCAGCCCCCGACTTCGCGATTTCGCACGGTATGTAATAAAAACAACATGGTGAATATGCGACCTTGTTAGTTCGCAGTCACACAAACGCAGTTTACTTTAGGGTCTCGAAATGGCGTAACCAATATATATTGCTAAAACAGCCACGTTCTGTTACAATATTATTTATATAAAATTAAACATAACAATAAGGTGGTCGTGTAGAAATGTTCACTTTCCGGCTTTCAGACAACAAAGAACCATTTCAGACAGAAATGTGAAATTTGTTTTGTAGACATACCATAAACATACCTACTTATTATACAAGTATTTTCTAAATAATGAAATAAAAACATGGCGCCGACACATAAGTTTCAGGTTATCTCAAACATACAACACCGGCAGAATCTGGACTACAGTGCTTCACACAAATAAAAGGCCAACAACAGAAATTGAAATTCGCCTGTAGGACTACAGATCGGTAGAACATTAGAGCAGGTTTAATGAGTTATAGTGGGAACTTTGTATACTAACTCTGTAATCGGGTATGATGGGATCCAGTGATACTAATAATATACTCAGTAAATCCTCCAAAGCAAGTTTTCTCGAAAAGTCGCGTGCTGCTTTATCGAAAATTCATCAGTTTTGTATCGTGCTTCATACTGAAGACTTAATTTCATGGCGCATGATTTATCTAACCGTGGCACGCGGCCTTAATACAAATCGGAATATAAAAAAAGAATAAAAAATTTAAAAAATACATACAACATGTCATATACGTATGTTTGCTAATACGCGGTACTGCTGGCAACATTAAATAACTTATCCCTGCTGTCAGCCAGTCTTTTCAATTTCAGCCTTTGTATTTAAATACAAAAAAAAAGTACTGGTAGCACAATTAAAGTGTCAAATTTCACTTCTTGGCACGCCAGCGAAAAGGTTTGAGAACCCCTCGACTACCATACAGTACTTGTTTTTACAAGTGTCACGACATTCATCCCCATTTGTAGGTCACCGTCTTTGAAAGATGACATTAAAATGTGACGAAACATTACATACAACATTTGCCAGCCTTTGTACTTGTATGTACAGCTCAGCAACATCCGACGTTTTAATTTCTGCACAATTCTCAGTAACTGTTATCTATGGATTATCGACAGATAAGGGAGTACCTGTATGGTTCGTTTGACGCGACTTTGATTGTGGTTTAATTAAAGTGTATAAAAGCTTCGTCCATCTCATCGACCCATCAACGCACATGCAGTGCCTTAGTTTTCATGTACCTTAGTTTTCATGTACCTTAGTTTTCATGTACCTTAGTACATGAAAACATGCGCTTGAATTGTGAATATCGTGCTCTATTCCCGCAGATTGTTTTTGTGAACATGCCAGCATATCAGCAGCGCTTATCCGTACTGTGACATAGCCAACAACAGCCATTTTACTTTCGTTGACTCTGCAACCCAACAGCACTTTAATTTTCGCATGTCTTTGAAAGAAGCAGGTCCGTTCCTGCGGTTCAGCTACACTCTCAGGAGTAATCACGTGGAGGACTACCGCTAGACGTTCCCACGACTGCTATAGGCCTAGACGACTAACATTTGTCACTGATAGTTACTTGTCACGTCGTGGGAACGATGCATTTGTAAAACTCTTGACCACGTTTTCGTCTCCCACCGACTGACTATTGGTAAAATAAAAAAAGTTGAAGTAATAACCACGAATAGTTTAAAGACTAGCCCATAGGCGTCCAGCCTTTTTATGGCAAAGGACCACACACGTACTGTGGGCTGGTTCGCGGGTCACATGTGGGGGAGATAAGGGTTACTCCCAACTTCCAAAAATTGTGTAATTTTTATAATAAATACTTTAAATAATGTGGCTGTGGGCCACATAATACAAACTAGCGCGCCGCGGGTTGGAGACCCATGAGCTAGAAGTTTCGGTCCGCCAGCCTATCAAGGATACCCGACTCTGAATTTTTGCCAAATAACACAATCGAGTACTCACTTGGCTCCTTGCACAATGCGCATTTGTCATATACACCAGTGATGAGAACGGGAATATAACACAGCAGGAATGAGACTGTTATTTCTAAAAATGTTAGCCTTTGCGCCAAGAATCCTTTCGAATTGCCACTTTCACCTCTGGAACTGAGATAGCTCAGTCAGGGTAGTGACTAATAGGCCACGGACTAGACTACAAAGAAATCGCGGCTCGATTTCGAATGCTGACAAGACATTTTCTCTTCTCCAAAACCTCAAGACCGGCTCTGCAGCCCACCCGGCCTACTTCTCGATGGGTTCAGAAGATCTCTACCAAGGAGTAAAACAGCTGGGACATGAAACCCACCACTCACCTCCATCTAATCCCAAGATTAAATATGAGTGCAGCTACACATCAAAGTCCCATGTATCTTCATGGCGTGGAGAGAGGCAAATTTACCTTTACCTTTACCTTTACTTTCACTCCAACCTACCGAAAAACTGAAACAGAAACGGTCAATTCTATTTCTTACATGTACAGTAACACTTTCTACTTCCATCGAAGTCAAGACAGAGGCCACACGACATAGGCTGTGATTGTTCTCTGTCTGATCAGATTGCTTCCGTCGAAATTCAAAATACGCATAAGTTTCGCAACAAACGGGACCGGCCGAAATATAACAAAACAAATCACACTTCGGTGGCCGATTTTATCTGACTTAAAACAGTAATCAAGCCCTACCCTAAACCGATCTAAACAAAATGGCGAAGAGTCGTTCAGTTTCTTTTGCATGTGTTGTGATTAAAATTCACTCGCAGGTACAGGGTAAAGTCGTCCCCTTTGCACATCATAAGTAAGTAAAATAACTTTTACCATCGTCCTAACAACACATACACCACACTATGCACAACGTTTCGAAAGCTACTGTTTTCTTCCTGAGGTGAACACACATAGTCTCTTATATAAAATCGGCACATACATTCTAAATGATTCATACCTTCAATCCACACACACGTTAAATGTAAAATAATTCATCTAGATAACACTACATGTCACATGGTATCACAAATTATGGAAATTAAAAACATACAATAAAATCCAAGGAAACGTATATCAATCATCCAAGGTGTGGTCTGATTACTACTGGGTATTTGATTTATGTGTGTTTCTCTAACTCACCGATAGAGAGTGCTGACTGGATATTTTATTTTTAACCATTTGGCGCCGAAATTTTACATTTAAATTTTAGCACACCCTGTATTTAAAATGTGAATTATACAAGAACCAAAAAAGGTAGCATTATAAGATAAATGGCATTTTGAAGAGGAAAAACGGAGATTATGCAGCATGTTTAAAATATTCATTACGTATATTTGTTGAATAAATATATAAAATGCAACATCTGGAGATTAGCTGTGCGGTACGACGCTTTTTTAAGTCGTTAGGCTTTAAAAGGTTAAGTATACACAGTATGTTTCCATGAATTTTATGCTACGTTTTTAATTTCCATAATGATTTGTGATACTGTGTTTGTGACATGTAATGTTATCTAGATGAATTATTTTATGTTTAATATGTGTATGGATGAGTCTCATAAGTGAAGGAATGACTCATTTAGAATATATGTGCCTATTTTATCTAAGAGACCAAGTTTTCACCTGAGGAAGAAAGAAATAGCTTTCGAAACGTCGTGCGTAAATAGTGTGGCGTATGTGTTTTTAAGACTATGGAAAAAGTCCTTCTACTTGTGTTGTCATCCCTATGCACACCATTAAAACGTAGAAACGTGGAAACATGGATCCACTCATTCTCAGTCTCGACACTAGACAAAGGTGGAAGGCCAGGTCCATGCCCCCTAGAAAAGATACCCCAATACCCACTGAGCAGTAAGGCTGGGTAAGCCCTAGAGAGGGCCTGGGCGTTCCGGGGAAGGGAAATTTCGTCACTGTGCCGAGAAATCAAACAACGATTCCTCGGCGGTCTAGCCCATAGATTAGTCACCACACCGACTGAGCCATTCTGGCTTACTAACTCAAAACTTCATTTCAGTCTTTCCACACGTTGTCCATTCTAAACGCTATACGTGAGGATTAGTTTGCGAGGCTGCTGTTTCTGAATGCAGTTCCTGAATCGATCGACTGCTTTGATTTATATACCTATCCAACAGCTATGGCAGAAAAAACAGTATGATTTGACATTCAGTAAGTTAAGTTCTGATACGTGTGCCGCGTATAATTTCTTGAACGAGAAGCCGGTTGCAACATTTACACACGTACCATCAAAAAGGGCGGCCAAATATTTATCACCCGACAAATTATTGAACCACAGACCACAGACTAGAGACCTTATTTCCACGGCCTTCCCAGGTACAATTACATTCAATCAGAATTTTTACAATCCCCATCGCATTTCGGATTGAATATGACTAAATCGTTTTTAAATGTTTCTTCATGTAGTAAGAATAGCAATTTCAGTCCGAATTACACATTTAACACGATGGCCGGAATAAGTATTTCAGTATGTACATGTTGATAATACCGAAAAATAACGCAACAAATACAAAAAAAAAAGTGTCATTTTCTGTACTCAATTTTCGTCATACAGCACGTTACTTTCTACGGACAAAAGGTTCATCTGCATTTAATTAGCATGAAGACGCATGTGTCAGGTAAGGTCTAATTCCACACATTAACTTCTACACTATGGCGTATGGAAATTAATGGTCAGACTCACGGTCCAGCCGATTTACCTCCAGTATACTCTCCTTAGGAGCCAGAGTGGGCCAACGGCCAGTGGTGAATGCAAGAGCCATTGCCCTTTCCAGGAAGCAAACACGTGGTTAGTCACTATAGTTTAGCGACTGACGTTCCCACGTTCAGTTTTTCGAGGCAATAATCATCAAATTTTAAGCCACATGAAAGTAAGAAACACAGCCACTTCTTAACAATCCATCCAGCATTTTCCTGCTTTATTTGTCTTTACGTAGAATTCGTACGACACATACGGGTATTTCTTAGATTGTAAATTTTATGAAGTCGCATGTCTTATGTGTAATCACTTGGCAACATTTCTCAAATACGTCTAACCTCAAATTTGTTGACACCAAACCGCAGGTCAAAAATACACGTCCCAGATAAAAGCAGGCGGATACTGTAGGTACGTAAATACATAAATACATTAAAAGCATTCCTGGAGTTTAGTGCTAGCAATATTTGGTTTCCTCATCACAAAGTTAAAAAAAAAAACCAAGTCACCGGTCTTAAACCCAGCCATTATCACAGCTTACTTCTTAGGCCTATAGAACGTGAAGTAACAAAAAATTTCATAAGAACGGCACTGCTTCATAGATTATGTTTTATAATCACAAAACAAATATGTCAATAAATAAATAATTTTAATATACAGCACAGTCGCATGTTACGTGCAATACTTTCATGCGTATTCGTGTACGTGACGAAAAAATAAATGGAAACTAAAAAATGCGGATAAACTAATCGGGCACTCTAAGAGGATTCACATCCTTATGAATACACTGAACTGAAACACAAAGAATGGTAGTTATTAATAATCGCGTTCTTCAAAAGACAACGGGAAGAGTCTGCAGCATCGCCTTCTCGAGACAGTAACCGGATCCTGCATTTTGTTATTAATCACTTCCATTGTATTCGCTGTATTACTGTTTTCGTACCACATGCCTCATAAAAGTACTTTAAAATACGTAACACATACCAGCCATTTCGATTAATTCACTTCTTTAAGAGAGGGGAATAGCAAGGTATAAGGGCGGTGCTGTGACTATACGCGATTTGGGAATACCTGGTTGTAAGGAACCTAACCACCGTGTACAATACAACTATACTGCACACACATTTACACATACAAACAACAATTCAGAAAATTAATGAAAATTAAAGTACGGTGTCCGTATTAATATTACAAAGCTTACTACACACAAAAAGTTCACCCTATAACGTGCCATGAAGGTACAGGGGGAAAACAGAGGTACAGCTCTGTTCTTTATATAGCCTCCATTATGGATTGGGGTGGGTAGTCAGCGCCACGCCCCCGACTTGTTACCACCCGGAAATGACCCAGTACCCATTGTACAAGAGACTGGGTGGGCCCCAGGGCAGGTCTGGACGGGTGCGAAAGGTGTCGCGCTCACCGGGGTTCAACCCCGAAAACCGTCCAGCCCGCAAGAAGTCGCTATACTGAATACGCTATCCCGACACATTTCATATTTGGTTTAAAGGAAGTTGGTCCATTATGTCAGAAGAGCTCGGGAACACTGACTGTAGTTTAAGATATCTCTAATAAGCTCATTAAAATTAAGTATAATGCCAACTTCGTGTATTTCAGTATACCTAAACATGGGTCAAAAAATGTTGCCTGACTATCGTTTTATTTGCGTAATTTCAGGTTTCCGCCGCGAAGTAGATAAGAACTGCGCTCTTCTGGGCTGTTACGCAGCGAGTATTGGGGATTCTTTACCGACATTTCGGGACAACATACTGGTCCCGTCTTCAAGTGTCAAGAACAATTCCTGACTCTTGAAGATGGGACCAACAGGTTATCCCGAAACGTCGGTAAGGAATCAACACCACTCGCTGCGTAACAGCCCAGAAGAGCGCAGCTCTCATCCTTTTATTTACCACCTGTCGTGCACTACATGCTGGACTGGAGCTCCCCGAAGATCGTGTTTAATAATCACCGAAACGCGTAGGAGAAAGAACCAACATGTGAGTGAAGAAACACAGTGTAATGGACGGCAGTTGGTAAATAAAAGGGTAGTGTAGAACATGGTGCACGGTACGTACGATATTAAAATACGATATTTAAAAAAAACGTTCGCTAATTTTACCGTTCGGACAAAAATTCTACTCGCTCGATATTCACCCACAATTCAAGGCGCGCTGCACATGAATTTCAAATTCCTCCGCACCACCCTGTTGGCCGTCACCTTACACGCAGCACGTACCGCACATTGCACGTACGGTACAAACCCACACATATTACTCTGAGCCACAAACTTCACTCCATGTGAGTTGATACGTTTTGTAATCACAAAATAAATAGAGAGATATATTATATCACACAATGCCTATACAAGATAACGTTTGTGTGAATACGTACAAAAATGGCGGCAGAAGAACATTTAAAACAATAAATTCTAATACCTTTCCTTTCGTAACGGGGGGAGGGTTCGAACTTGACCCGTCTGGCCTGAGAAAGTAACAATGATTCCTCGTCCCTGCGGTAGCCAATTACTCCAGTTAGGCGGTTCATGAAATGCTGATGTGTGTCCATTAATATCGATACATATTTCTGAGTCAAGCATACGGCGCTTCAAGGGCAGTGTTTCGTTCAAAACTGGGATTGAGCTCTTCGTCACTTGGAATTTCCTTTCTGTGGTAGCCAGCTCCATGAAGTGAAGGAAGTCATTACAGAAGGCGGACGCAAATTGCATGAATGAACACTTCATGATTAACACTGAAGGACATACGTACGTACGTACGTACATCGTGGCACATTCAATGCCATTTAAAGCCACGTCTTCTGGCATGTTATGCCGTGTCGATTGGTAAATTGTTATCGATGTTTCAGAGGATCGTACAGCCTCCAACTTCAGGGCTTAGAAGTCTAAGGGCCACCCTTCTAGGGCTAAGGGACCCTCAAAATGGAGGTAATATGCTCCTGCGTAACGTCAGTAACCACTTACCAATCAACACGGCGTAATCCCAGAAGACTTGTATTGTCACCAAAACCTCAAAATCTCGCAGACTTACCATTGTTATCACCTGCCTTTCTCTTCCACTGGAGTTCATCTTTGTTTTGTGTTGTCCCTGCAATAAGAGAGGAATGCGTTACAAGACAAAGAAGAAGTGAACAAAGAAATTCACAGCAAGCGTGAAACTTATTTAAAATTCGTCCCTCCTCATGGCTCGACAGACCTAGTTGGCCTAGGCCTTCTCTACGAGGTTCGTCGATCACACTCAGACAATCCACACTCGGTAGGACTCCTCTGGACGAGTGATCTTATATATATATACATATATATATATATATAGAGAGAGAGAGAGAGACAGGCGGCTATTTTATGAGACGAGTACTCGTATGTGCCACGGTAAGAGATATCAATTGCACCCCGTCCCCCCAAATGACCGTCCAGAGACTGAGA
>Ga0209629_10002975_pt1 | contig 11865 bp, 12 predicted proteins | sample TergutCu122P5_FD_187286 | JGI IMG/M metagenome (GOLD analysis project Ga0209629, IMG submission 187286) | Cubitermes ugandensis P5 segment gut microbial communities from Kakamega Forest, Kenya - Cu122 P5 (SPAdes) (version 2) | ecosystem: Host-associated > Arthropoda: Insects > Digestive system...
TACGAGCGTGGGCCGCCAAGCCATTTGCCCTCGCAATGACGCGGCTGCAAGCAGCCACATGCCTTCCCTACCGTCATTGCGAGCCCGGTGGCGCTTCGTATGCTGATACGTATACGGGCGAAGCAATCCAGTGGGATTTGTAAAGATTTAGATTTGACCCGCAATCTTATAGGAGTGGTGTTTTGGCCAAGCGTGTCATTACCAGCGTGATCGGGCTGCCGATCCTCATAGCCGCCGTGTATTTCGGCGGCCTGACGCTGTGCCTCGCGATCACCGCGCTCTCGCTGGCGGGCATGACGGAGCTGTTCCTCGCCATATCCAAGAAGATACTGCCCATCCACATCGCGGCCTACGCCGGCGCGGTGTTCTACTGCCTGAACCTGCAGAACCTCACACGCCCGTATCTGATGGTGCTGCTCTCGGCGCTGCTGATGGTGGTCATGCTGCTGCTGGTCGTCTACCACGAAAAAATCAACGTCATCGACTGCGCCGTGACGTTTTTCGCTTTCTATTACGTCGCCTTCATGCTGAGCTGCATATACTTTGTGCGGCATAATTTGTACGGAATGTACTTTGTCTGGATGATATTCATCTGCGCGTGGGGCTCGGATACGTTCGCCTACATCACCGGGCGGCTCGTCGGGCGTCACAGGCTGTCCCATTCCCCCAGCCCGCGCAAGACCTGGGAAGGCGTGGCCGGCGGCGTCGCGGGCGCGGCCGTTATCGGCCTGGTATACGGCCTGGTCGTCCTGAAACTCTATGGCTCGACCGAATTCAGCGTGCCATTGTTCTGCTTCATCACCGGCGCGGTGGGGGCCGTCTTTTCCCAGTTCGGCGACCTCGCCGCCTCCGCCATCAAGCGCTACGCCCAGATCAAGGACTTCGGCAAGATCATCCCCGGCCACGGCGGCGTCCTCGACCGCTTCGACAGCGTCCTCTTCACCGCCCCCGGCGTGTTCATCGTGATGGTCGTGCTGTTCAATACGCTGACGGTGAGGCTGTAATGCGCGTCATGGAAAACAATATCTGCGAAAGAATCAAAGATTTATTCGACAATTACCAGGACGTTTTGTTCGGGTTTTCAGATGCCTCTTTTTCTGATTACGCCGACAAATATAAAGGCGTGCTGGTGTTTGCGGTTCCGCACTCGAAGTTTTTGAAAATAGAGGACTATCAAGAGCAAGCATTTGATGCAATATTGCGCGAAACCCGCGAAAGGGCAAAAACTATTCAAAGAGAAATCGAACTCATTCTTTTGGAAGAAAACAGCGAATACGAGCTGCCGCCCGCTTCGCAGAAGAGCGAAGAGACGCTTGCCGCGCCTCTGTCGTTTAAATATGCCGCCGTCAGCGCGCGGCTGGGCTGGATAGGCAAAAACGATATGCTGATCACGGAAAAATACGGCCCTCGGGTTACGCTATCCGCCGTGCTGATAAATTTCGATTTCCCCGTTACCTCGCCGATACTCGTCGGCAAATGCCCGGAAGGCTGCCTGGAATGCGTAACGGCGTGCCCGTATAACGCGCTCAAAGGCAAGCAATGGAATATCAACGCCAAGCGCTCCGAAATAATAGACTACCAGCTTTGCAATCAAAAAAGGAGGCTTTACATTGAATTACATAATAGAAAGCATGCCTGCGGGTACTGTATGCTCGCCTGCCCTTACGGATCAAGACAATAAATATTTTTGCGGCAATGGTGAATAAATGGAAAATTTGGTAATACTAGGTTCGACGGGCTCAATCGGGCGGCAGGTGCTGGAAGCCGCTGACAACATCAACGCGCGTAAACCCGGTGAAATCCGGGTTTTTGGCTTATCGGCGCATAAAAACGCGAAGGTGATAATTGAGCAGGCGCTGAAATACAAGCCGCGCTTTGTCGCGGTGACGGACGCGGACGCGGCGGAAGAGGCGCGGAAAGCGCTTGCCGCCGCCGGTTCGGAGACGGAACTGATCGCTGAAAGCGACGCGCTTTGCGCGCTGGCCGCGAAAGACGGGTACGGCGCGCTGCTGAACGCGCTGGTCGGCAACGTTGGGCTGCTGCCGACGCTGACGGCCATTGAGCGCGGCAAAAAGATCGCGCTGGCGAACAAGGAGACGCTGGTCGCCGCCGGGGAGATCGTGATGAAGGCGGCGGCGGAGCGCGGCGTCCCCATCATCCCCGTGGACAGCGAACATTCCGCCGTTTTCCAGTGCCTGCTGGCCAATCCGGACAGGGGGTTCGAAAAGATATACCTGACGGCCTCCGGCGGGCCTTTCCGCAACATGCCCGCCGAAGAATTCGGCGGTATAACCCCGGCGATGGCCCTCCGGCACCCCAACTGGAACATGGGCGCGAAGATTACGATAGACTCCGCGACCATGATGAACAAGGGGCTGGAGGTTATTGAGGCGATATGGCTGTTCGGCGCGGATTTGGGGCGGATACAGGTCGTCGTGCACCCGCAGAGCGTCATTCATTCGATGGTCGGCTTCCGCGACGGCTCCGTAATCGCCCAGCTTGGCGCGCCGGATATGCGCCTGCCGATACAGTACGCCCTCACTTATCCCGAGCGGCTGGCTGCGGATTTCGGCAGGTTCGACCCGTTCGCCGTCCGGAGCCTGACCTTCGAGCCGCCGGATTTCGCCAGGTTCCCCTGCCTGCGCCTGGCTTATGACGCCATCGCGGAGGGCGGCACGCTGCCGGCGGCCATGAACGCGGCCAACGAAGCGGCAGTCGAGCTGTTTTTGCGCGGGAAAATAACGTTCACGCGGATCCCTGTGATAATAGAAAGCGCGATGAAGGCATATACTGTAAAGCGCGGCTACAGCGCGGCGGATGTGATTGAGGCCGATAAATGGGCGCGGGCTTTTGTGGCTGATTGCGGGCCGTCATCCCGGACTTGATCCGGGACCGCAATGACATTGGTTATAGTTGCAGCAAAGGGCAAGGTGGAAAATGTCAATAGTAATCGCAATAATAATCTTCGGCTTTATCGTGATCATACACGAATTAGGGCATTTCTGGACGGCGCGCAGGTGCGGCGTGCTGGTTGAGGAATTCGCCGTCGGCATGGGCCCGAAGCTGTACTCCTGGACGCGCGGCGACACGATGTACTCGATACGTCTGCTGCCCATCGGCGGCTACTGCCGCATGCTGGGCGAAAACACCGAGGACGACGACCCGCGCGCGTTCAACACCAAGAGCATCCCCAAGCGCGCCGCGGTCCTGTTCGCGGGCGCGGCGGTGAATATACTGTTTGCCCTGGTCATTTTTATCGGCATCGTGATGTTCGGCGGCTACACCTCGCTCCAGGTATCGAACGTCCTGGCCGGTTCGCCGGCCGCCGCCGCGGGTTTCCGGGACGGGGACAGGATCGTGTCGGTGGACGGCAGGGGCGTGCGCATCGTGGAGGACCTCTCGTTTATCCTGATGGACTACGACGGGGCGAAGCCGCTGGATATCGGCCTGGACAGAGATGGGGCGTTGATACACAAAACGCTGACCGCGATGAAAACACAGGACGGCAATTACATTCTGGGCTTCAACCCTATGCCCAAAGCCGGATGTTTTCAGACGGGCATCGGCAGCTTTCAGCGTGCGGGGTTTTTCGAGTGCGTCTACGCGGGCTTCTGCAAGTTCTGGGCGTTCATATACATGACCGTTTACGGTATAGCCAGGCTGGTCACGCTTCGCCTGCCGATGAGCGATCTCTCCGGGTTTATCGGCATCACGAGCACCATCGGCGCCGTCTATGACACCAACATCAATACCGGCATCGCGAAGCATCTTCCTCTCGCGGCCATCATCGCGAACGTGTCTTACAGCATGGTTTTGCTGGCCGGCATGCTTTCGGCCGCGCTCGGCATTTTCAACCTGCTTCCGCTGCCCGCGCTGGACGGCGGCAGGCTGGCGTTCCTGCTGGCCGAGGCGGTGCGCGGCAAGGCCGTCAAGCCGGAGCGCGAGGGCATGGTGCACCTCGTCGGCTTTGTGCTGCTGATGGTGCTGGCGGTGTTCGTCGCGTACAACGACGTGCTGAAAATTTTCAGCAGGCACGGATGACACGGTAATTTCATCGTTTATAGCAATCTTGTTACAGAGCTTTTCTCCCTTATTTCTAGCCTCTGGTAGGGGCGAGGTCTTGACCCGCCCACGCCGCGCTACGAAGGCGGAACGGTCAAGACCGTTCCCTACAGTCTGTAGGGGCGATTGCGGGTCAAGCCCGCAATGACGTCGCCCGCCGGATGTCTTACAGTTACCGTCATTGCGGCCCCGGATCAGGTCCGGGGTGACGCCCGCAATCTCACCTACTAACCAGGGTTTGCCGCGGAGGTTGGGCGGCGACCGTAGGGCAAGGGCTCTGCTCTTGCCGCGCCATGCCGGTTTTATGCCCCTGTGTTTGCCCGGAAGGATTTAGGCTTGAAGTGGCTGGAGATTGCGGGTCAAGCCCGCAATGACGACAACCGTAGGGGCCGCAATGACGAGGGGCGGGGTAATGACAAGGGGGCAATGACGGCAGAGGCTGGAGGCGGCGGGAGCAGAGCCCCCGCCCTACAGTGGCGTGATAGGCCGCCCCTATAGAATCCGACAGCCGAATCATCGTTTAACTCTTGCAACACAATTGTAATAATCTATGAAATTACCGTGGCACGGATGAAATTTATGCTTGCAATGCGCGGATGAATAGGGTATAATGGAGATAGTCGGTGTTACAAAGAATAACCGCCGCCAGGTCGCTAATAAACAGGGGCGGTTATTTTTATACAAGCATAAAATAAATTATTTGTATACCCAGGCGCTTAAAAGTGAATAATGTGTGTATAAGAATTTTATCAGGGCGGGAGAGCTATGGATCATATCAAGAGCGTAAGGAATTGCTGCAATTATAAGAGCGTCAACAACGACGGCGGGCCGCCCTTCCGCAGGGTGTACGGCGGCAGCTGCAAGGACTGCGTGTATTTTTCGTCCAGAAATTGCGGGATGGACGCGGCGGACGACATCGAGCCGGATATCGAACTGTTTATGTAGCCGCCATTTTAATGAAAAAACTCCGCCAGAGCCGGGCCGGTTTTTTTGCGGGTTATCTGCATAAGGCTGAGCGCCGTCATGCCGACCATGACGGCGCTGGCGCGGTCGCGGGCCAGTTCGCGGCGCAGGGCTTCGCAGAGGGCGGCTGTCGCTTCGGCGGACTGCTGGTTGATGAAGTCGATGATGATGATGCCGGAGAGGTTGCGCAGGCGCAGCTGGCGCGCGGCTTCGGCGGCGGCCTGCGCGTTGACCTTCGCGGCGGCCCGCTCGCGGTCTTTGGCGGAGACGTATTTGCCGGCGTTGACGTCGATGACGGCGCAGGCCTGCGTCTGTTCGACGGTGATATAGCCGCCGCAGTCCAGCCAGACTTTGGTCTGGAGGGCTTCGGCGGCTTGTTTGTTTACGCCGTAGGCGTCGAAGATGGGGATCGAGCCGGGGTACGGTTCGAAGGCGAGGCCCGCCAGGCCCAGGCTTTCGGCGAGCTCCGTGAGGCCGGTCAGGCTGTCCCGGCCGCTGACGATGACCTTTTCTATGCCCTCGGCGGCCAGGTCTTTCAGGACGCGGGCCTCCGGGGCTTCAGACCAAACGGCGCAGGGCGGCGCGGAATAAACCGCGCGTTCGCGGACGCGGGCGGCGAGACTGGCGAGGGCGTGCAGCTCGGCGGCTATCGCGGCCTCCGGCGCGCCGGCGCAGCCCGTACGCATGATCAGGCCGAATCCCGGCGGGAGCAGCCGCCCGCCGATTTCTTTGAGCCGGGCGCGCTCGGCCGGGTCTTCCACGCGGCGGGAGACGGCCGCGCCGCCGGGCGCGCCGACGAGCACAAGCCGCGCGCCGGAAAAGGACAGTTCGGACGTGACGGCCGCGCCCTTATCGCCGTGCGGGTCTTTGAGAACCTGGACGGTCAGCGGCTTGCCGGGCATCAGGCCGGACGGGTTCTGGACCAGCCGCCTCTCTCGCGGGTCGCTCAAATCCAAATAGGCGTTCTTTTCCAGGCCGATATCGATAAACAGGGCCTGGCCGCGCAAAACGGTCTTGATCACGCCCGCGCGGACTTCGCCGACACGGGACGAGCCGTCCAGCGGCAGCATTTCGACGAGGCGGGCGCCTTCAAGCAGGGCGGCGAGCGGGTTTTTTGTGGAGAAATCGAGAAGCAGGAGGCTCATTTGGTCACCGCCTATAGATCGGCGAATCCGCCGTTTTCGGCTTGCAGCAGGCGCGCGCGTACATAGCGTATTTCGTTGGGGTCGGCGTCAAGGCCGGCGCGGGCCAGGAGTTCGCCCGCCAGCAGTTCCGGCCGGAGGCTGCGCGCGCTGCCGCAGGCCATAACGGCGCGCGTAGGGGCGGTTATCAACCGCCCGCTTTCGGTAACTGCCACCGAATAAATATCCGGGCGGATATCGGCGTCGGCCTCCCCGCTTTTCGTGCGCTTGCGGACTTGTATGGATTCCGCGCTAAGCAGGCCCCGCGCGGCCTCGGCTAATCTGCCGGTTTCTTCCGGGCCGGCAGGAATCAGTATTTCGTATTCCGCGGCGGCGATCAGCGCGGCAGCGGGCTTTTCGTCCAGCGCCAGCCCGCGGCAGGCGGTGACGCGCAGGCCCTCGGGCAGCGCGGCATTGAGCGCGGTGATGATCAGCGCGCCGTCAATCGGCCGCGTGAGCTGCATCTCCGCGTACTCGCAGCGGCTCTCGTGGCCGAGGGACAGAGGCTGTGCCAGCGTCAGGCGGCCGTGGGGGTTGAAGCCCCGCGTGTAGACGAGTGGCAGGCGCGCCGCGCGGGCCGCGCGCTCAAATACCTTAAACAGATCCAGATGGCCGATAAAGCGGATGCGGCCGAGCTTTTCAAAGCGCAGGCGATAGCGGTTTTGGCGGGAAATCGTGAAAGAATCATCGGCCAACGCAGACGCCCCCTTTGTAAACCGACGCGCCGCAGGCGGAGCATTTTTCCCGGCAGTTGGGCGTGATAAGCGCCTGCTTCGCCCGTTCCATCTCATTTTTGAAAAAGGCCTCGCTCACGCCGATATCGATATGCGACCAGGGCAGCAGTTCGTCCGGGCCGCGCTCCCGCGTCGCGTAAAAATCCATGCCCGGCGCGGTTTGTGAGCAATCTTCAAAGGCGCGCCGCCAGATATCATAATCAAACGCCTCCGTCCAGCCGTCGAAACGCGCGCCCAGTTCCCAGGCGCGGAGGATCACGGCGGAGAGCCGCCGGTCGCCGCGGGAGAGGGCCGCCTCGACGACGGACATTGCCGGGTCGGCGAGCTTGAGCTTGGCCTGTTTGATCGGGGCGACGCACTTTTTGAGCAGGCGCTGTTTGTCCGCCAAAACCTCCGGCGCGTCCTGCGCCGCCCGCTGGAAGGGTGTGAAAGGCTTGGGCACGAAGCAGGAGACGCTCACGACTATATCCGCCGGGCGTTTTTTGTTGCCATGCCGGCGGTAGGTTTTGACGATCTTTTCGGTCAGCTCCGCGATCGCGGCGATGTCTTCCTCCGTCTCGGTCGGCAGGCCCAGCATGAAATAAAGCTTCACGCGGTTCCAGCCGCCGGCGAAAGCGAGCGCGCAGCCGCTCAGTATCTCTTCCTCGGTCAGGCCCTTGTTTATCACGTCGCGCAGGCGCTGGGAGCCGGCCTCCGGCGCGAACGTCAGGCTGCTCTTGCGCACGCCCTGGGCCTTCTCCATCAGGGCCAGATTGAACGCGTCGACGCGCAGCGAGGGCAGCGAGAGGCTGATGTTTTCGGCGGCGTAGCGCTCCATCAGCGCGGCGGAAAGCTCCCCGAACCGCGAATAATCGCCGGTGGAGAGGGAGAGCAGGGAGATTTCCTCGTGGCCGGTGGAGGCGAGCAGGCTGTCCGCCTGGGCCAGCAGCCCCTCCCAGCTCTTCTCGCGCATGGGGCGGGATGTGAAACCGGCCTGGCAGAAGCGGCAGCCGCGCATACAGCCGCGGAAGAGTTCCAGCGTGACGCGGTCGTGTACGGATTCGATAAGCGGGACAAGCTGGCGGTCGTTGACGAAGGCGCGGTCGAGATCGGCCACGGCGAGTTTCTTTATGGCGGGCGCGGCTTTGGGATGGTTCGGCCCGAAGGCCGCCAGCGCGCCGCCAGCGCGGTATTCCGCGTCGTAATATTTCGGCGCGTACACGCCTTCTATATCAAGCAGCGCCTCCAAAAACGCGGCGCGGGAACCGCCGCTCTTTTTATGCGACGCGTAGAGTTCGAGTATTCGCGGCAGGCTGACCTCGCCGTCGCCGATATAAAAGAAATCGACGATATCGGCCAGGGGCTCCGGGTTATACGCGCAGGAGCCGCCCGCGCAGACGATGGGCGCGCCGTCGCCCCGGTCTTTGGAAAACACGGGGACGCCGCCGAGCGTCAGCATATTGATGATGTTCGTGTATGAAAGCTCGTATTGCAGCGTGAAGCCGACGAAATCGAAGGCGGAGAGTGGCGTGTCCGTCTCCAGCGTACACAGCGGCGCGCCGTGGCGCAGCAAACCGCGCTCCATGTCCGCCCAGGGCGCGAAGGCGCGCTCGCAATACGCGCAGTCCAGGCTGTTTATCAGGAAATACAGGATTTGCAGGCCCGTATAGCTCATGCCGACCTCGTAGACATCCGGGAAGCAGAAGGCGAAGCGCGCCGCGGCCGCCGCGGGGTCTTTGCGGACGATGTTGGCCTCGCCGCCGATGTAGCGGCCCGGTTTTTCAAGGGAGAGCAGGGCGGATTCGGGGAATCTGGTGGAATTGGGAGTCATGGCGCTTCCTTATTTATGATAATTACATTTATTCGCTATTTCTTCGGCTTTGACGGTATTCAGCGCGGTGACGGGGCATTCGGCGGCCCTGGCGAAGAAGCGCGCGGCCTGTTCGGCGTCGCCGCGCTCCTCCTCGATCATGCCCATCAGGTAGTTGCTGTCCGCCAGGGACGGATTGCACTCCAGCGCCTTGGCGAAGCGCTCGCGGGCGCGCTCCAGGTCGCGCCGGGCGTAGCTGATCTGGCCGAGGTTGTCCCAGGCGGCGGCAAATTCGGGGGATTCGGCCAGGGCCTCGTTTGTAACGGCCTCGGCCTTATCGTAATCGCCGGTCAAAAAATACATATAACCCAGCGTCGTCAGCGCGCTGGGGTTCATATAGCCGAATTCCGCGCGCATATCTTCAAGCGCGGCGGCGGCGGCCGTCGGGTCGCCCAACAGCCAGAGGCAGGTCGCCGTGGTCAGCAGGACGTTCTTGCGCATGGTCTTTTTGGGGCCGAGTTCCAGCGCGATCGTGAGCAATGCCAGCGCCTCCGCGGGGCGGCCCAGGGAGGCCAGATGGGAGGCGTAGTTCAGATAGGGCACGGGAAAGGGCGTGCCGGCGTCGATCAGGTTCTTCGCCATTTCCAGCGCTTTCTCGCGATTGCCGTAAGCAAATTCGATATTCATCAAAAAAACGCGGAGCATTTCGGGCGGATACAGGCGTTTCCAGCGGCTGGTCATGTTTCACCCCGCGCGGGTTTTGGCGGCTTTGCCCCGTAAAATTGGTAATAATTCGTCTGTATCATGCCGTTGAAGAGCTTGCGCCTGGCGTCGGCGGCGCGGCCGTACAGGCGCTCGAAGCCCTCGTGGCTGGTGATGACGTAGACGCTCCATGTCCTGTCGGCGTTGAACAGGCGGCCCATCGCCGCGTACAGCGCCTCTGTCTGCGGCAGGTCGCCCATGCGCTCGCCGTAGGGCGGATTGGTTATTGCAACTCCATAATCGCCGGGCAGGGCAATATCCCGGATATCGCGCACTTCGAACCTTACGCAGTCGTCCACCCCGGCCAGGCGGGCGTTGTGCCTGGCCGTCTCGATGGCGGCGGGGTCGTTGTCGGAGGCGAACACGCGCGGCGTAAAGCCCGTGTCTATGGCGGCGTAGGCGGCGGAGCGGGCCGCTTTCCAGAGCTGCGCGGGTATCGCTGGCCAATCCTCGCTGACAAAGCGCCGCGCCAGGCCCGGCGCGATATTTCTGGCCGCCAGCGCGGCCTCGATGGCGATGGTGCCGCTGCCGCAGAGCGGGTCAAGCAGGGCGCGGTCCCTGCGCCAGTACGAAAGCTCGATCAGCGCGGCGGCCAGCGTCTCTTTCAGCGGCGCGCCGCCGGCTTCCTCGCGGTAGCCGCGTTTGTGCAGGCCGGGGCCGGTGGTGTCCAGCGTGACGGTGGCGCGGTCTTTCAGCAGGGAGACCTGGATTTTATACACCGCGCCGGTTTTTGGGAACCAGTCGCGGCGGTAGCGCGTTTTGAGCTTTTCGACGACGGCTTTCTCTGTGATCTTCTGGCAGGCCGGGACGCTGGACAGCGTGGAGCGCACGGATTTGCCGGTCACGATAAAATTGGCGTCCTCCGGGAGCCAGCCCGGCCAATCCGCCGCGGATACCCCGTCAAACAGCTCCGTGAACGTGCGCGCCTCAAACTCCGCCATATTCAGCAACAGCCTGTCCGCGGCGCGCAGCCATAGATTGCAGGCAGGCACGGCTTCCAGGCCGCCGCAAAAATCCACGCGCCCGTCGAGCACACGGATATCGCTGAAATCATACGATTTGGCGAGTTTTTCGACCTCGCGGCGGACGGTGGCCTCCAGGCCGAAGGTTGACGTGGCGATGAAATTATAACGCTGCGGTTGGTTTATCATTTTTCGAAATCCTTATACAGCAGGCTCGGCTGGATGCCGGTGTTGCCCTGGTACTTGCCGGACACGTAATTGACATACTCGCCCTCGATGGAGTGGTAATAAATCTGGCAAATCTCCACGCCGGGGTAGACGATGATGGGCTGGATGCAGTGGATCTCCAGCGTCCAGAAGCCCTTGAAGCCGACGTCGCCGAAGCCGGCGGTCACATGGACGAACAGGCCCAGGCGGCCGACGGAAGAGCGCCCCTCCAGCATGGGCACAAACCCGCGCGTCTCGGTGTGTTCGAGCGTGCGGCCAAGGTAGAGGCGCCCCGGCTCCAGCTCCAGCCCGCTTTCGGGGATGGTGATCGTGTGGGCGGCGTTGGGGCGCTTCATGTCCAGCCGAACGCTGTCGTAGACCAGCAGTTCGTTGTGCAGGCGCAGGTTGTAGCTGTTCGGGTTCAGCGCGCTTTCGCGGTACGGCTCGATAATGATGTCGCCGCCGAGTTTTTCCTTTATTTTAAGGCCGGAAAGGATCAATTGGGTTCACCTGCTTCTCGAATTGGAAAAAACAGCAGCTTTTCTCCGTTTCTATGCCATAGTTCTTCCGGGCTGAAAAATTCCCAAACCCCGTCCGTCGGGTCAATGCCGTTCTCATTTAGATATCGCCAGACCTCCGGCAATTCGTCATCGGCTTGTGTGTAAAGATATTCCCATGAAAATTCTATCCATTTTGTCCAACCGTCGGGAGCCACGGCATATTCGTCGACGGCCTCGACGCCAGCTAAATAAACGCCGTCAGCAAGGCCGGCTTCCCAAGGCATATAAGTTTTTGGATAACCCTTTGTCAGGCCCCAAAAACCGATTATCCCGCCGTTTTCGTCGAGTTTGGCCGACGATTTGATTTCGCCGAAATGAGCTTTAAAATCATCCCACAACCTCTCGATAAAACCTTCGCCGTCGGCAGCCGAGCCTAACTTGCCGATGACAGTCAATGGTTCGGCGACAACACGTTCGATTTTCATATTATACCTCCGTTACAGGACATTTTTCAAGAGCGGAATCTTTTTCAGTACAAAATGCGCGAAGGCGAAGCAAAGCGGCACGCAGACGGCGCACATAATCAGCCATTTGACGAACGGCGGCAGGGCGGCCGGCGCAAACAGCAGCGCCGCGCCGACAATTATCACCGGATGGAACACATAGACCGCGAAATAACTGCCGCACATGGCTTTGACCAGATTA
>Ga0209629_10002976_pt1 | contig 11864 bp, 9 predicted proteins | sample TergutCu122P5_FD_187286 | JGI IMG/M metagenome (GOLD analysis project Ga0209629, IMG submission 187286) | Cubitermes ugandensis P5 segment gut microbial communities from Kakamega Forest, Kenya - Cu122 P5 (SPAdes) (version 2) | ecosystem: Host-associated > Arthropoda: Insects > Digestive system >...
TTCGGTTCCAAGACACTGAATAATGGCGAGTGGCTACTCTCTTACCATCCCGGCTTCCCACCGGGTTTACGTTATACATTTACAGGCGCTCCCGTCCCCTTGTGTCTTTAAAAACTCAAATTTTTCTCGGATAAGGCTGCTTTTCCTTTCTTGGATAAGGCTCCTTTTTGTCGGTCAATCCGAGCAGATAGTCAGTACTTGTATCATATATGATTGCTAATTGTATTAGTATTTCGTTTGGTATATTCCGCTCGCCTGTTTCATACTGAGAAAGTGTATTCTGCGCGATTTTCAGCCGGTCGGCAATCTGTTTTTGACTCAGATCGCGGTCATTTCTCATGTCTCTTATCTTGTTATATCTCAATATTTCGTATCGCATCTCAATCACCAAGAAAAGGATACTAAATCTCAATAAGAGATATCGCATCATTTCTCAAAATGAGATGTAATGTTCTGTGAGGTGATTCATTTGCGATGCGAATATGATTATTGTATCTACAATGAACATTTTTCATGTATCCTTAGGGAAATCCAAATAAATTCGCTGGGCATGTGCGATGAGTGCATTATTGTGACAATACCAGAGGAAAATCTAGAATTAATGAAGGAAAAGCAGTTAAAAGAACTGGAAGAAAGGTGGAAGTAGACGCAGGAGGCGTTGGCGTAGTTTACCTCGGAGCCTTTCAATCGTGAGGGCTGTGTGCTATAATAGACCTGTTCCGAAACCTGTAGGGGCAGAGCTTGTCTCTGCCCTGGACAGGGGCAAACACAAGGTTTGTCCCTACAATAAACCGGGGTTTCAGAACACATCTAATGGATGGCGGGAGGGCTTGCGATGCGGCGGAAGAATACTTTTACGGTTGACAAGGGCTTAAGGCGAATGCAGCTAAGATTTTTTATTGTGGTTACCGCCACGCTGCTGCTTGTTTTTATATCCTCTTTCACGTTTTTATTTCTTTCTTTCACAAATATGCGTACCAAATTTTACGGAACGCTTTTTGAGAATATAAGCGAGAACGACGGGGGCGTGGAGAACCGTTTTTACCAGCCCAAGTATTTTTATGTCAAGCTCGATAATGAAGGGGCTATAATGTACATATGGCACAGCCCCTGGCTGGAGGACTTCAGCGAAGCCACGGCGGCGCGGTACGCCGAAAGCGTAAATATGAAGGCCGGTTCCGAAGGGACGATCAACAATTATCGTTACCATATCTCCGAAAAGCCTTACGGAAAGTTGATAATCTTTATTTTGAAACATATAGAGTTTATCATCCGGGACAGCATAAATGTGTCATTGCTTTCCGGCTCAGTAGCGTGCGCGGTTATACTTGTTTTTGTAATATTCTTATCAAAGTGGGTATTTCATAATGAAAAAATCGCCCGTGAGAAACAGAGAAGCTTTATATCCGACATCAGCCATGAGCTTAAAACGCCTCTGACTATTATAAGCGCGGGCGTTTCCACGCTTGAAGGCGAAACGCCTGAAAATGACAGGATACCGGTTATCAAGACGCAGCTTGAGCGGATGCGCAACCTGGTTCAGGATATGTTCATGCTGGCGCTGGAGGATGAAAAGAACGGCATTGATCTGAAAAAGCTAAAAGGGCCCGCCCAAAGGGACTCCCGGCTGAGCAAGCTGGGGTTAAAAAACTTTGACCTGAGCAGCGCGGTTTTGATAGCCGCCATAGAGTTTGATGATATAGCCCATGAGCGCGGAAAGATTATAAAGGAGAGCATTCAAGACGGAATCGAGTATTTTGGCGTTGAGGAGGATATACGTAAGCTTGTCCGAGTACTGGTTGACAACGCGATAAAATATTCCGATGAAAACGGATTGATTGAGATTTCATTGTCTGTGACCGGCGGTTCCCGCCCGGTTATTTCTGTTTACAACACCGGCTGCGGCATACGGGACGGCGAACGCGAACGGGTATTCGACAGGTTCTACCGCTGCGATGAGTCAAGAGCCGGGGAGCACCCCGGAAACGGCCTGGGACTGTCGATCGCCAAAGCCATTGCCGACCGCTATAACGCTAAAATAATTTTGGACAGCGCATTCGGGGAATGGGTTCGTTTTACGGTCAAGCTGTAGAGGTGTGCGGAGTTACTTGATTATCTCCAATATGTAACCGGTCCCGCGGACCGAACGCACCCTCGTATCCGATTTCACCGCCAATAATTTCCTGCGGACAAACGTCATGTAAACCTCGATCGTATTGTACTCGACCTCGGCGTTAAATCCCCATACCTTTTCAATAAACTGCTCCTTTGGCACAATGCGTTCGATGTTTTGCATCAAAATCTCCAGTACGCGGCACTCTTTTGAGGATAGGTTAACAGACAGGCCGCCGCGGAACAGTCTGTGCGTCAGCTTATCCAGCGAGGTTTCGCCCACGATCAGCATGTCGGGCTGAAAATCGCCCCTGCGGCGCGTTATCGCCCTCAGCCGGGCAAGCAGCTCGCCCGGCGCGAACGGCTTGCAAAGATAATCGTCCGCCCCGGCGTCCAGCCCCTCTATCTTATCGCTCACCTTCGACTTGGCTGTAAGCAATAAAACCGGTGTTTCGACGCGAGCCTGGCGCAATGATCTCAAAACGTCCAGGCCGCTTTTTTTAGGGAGTCTTATGTCCAGAATGATCGCGTCATATATGCCGCTTCGGGCGTATTCCTCCCCGGAAAGTCCGTCGCTTTGAATATCTACGAAATAGTCATATTTTGCGAGCATCGCGGCGATCGAATCGGCGAGCTGCCTTGCGTCCTCAATTAACAACAGATTCATTTGCGCCACCGCCCGTGGGGAAGTCTCAATAATTATTATATCATAATTATATCATAATCCGAGGGATAAGAAAAGATCTGAATAAAACCTTTACAAAACGCCTTTACAAAACAGTGAAAATTTGCTTTGCCGGCATCCATTTTCAATTTTAATTCAAGCTTCGCATGTTATAGTTTAATTAATGGATAAAATGCTTTCACATGTACACTATTGTTTTATAAATAAACACAACGGAGATGATTTCATGATCGCGAATGGAAATTTAAAGCCTTTGAAAAGCTTTGTCTCGGTTATCCCGGGCTTGACCGCATTGCTCTGTATGCCGCTGTTTTTGGCCGGCTGTGACAAGGTCGGCGCATCGCCGCCGCAAATGACGCCCGGTTATTATCAGGCTGAATACGAGGGGAAAACCGACAAAGGCGCCGCGTTCCTCGCCTGCGGCACGGGCGGCCGCCTTGACAGGATTTTTGAGGACGGCACAGCCGAAAACATACCCCTTGCGGTAGGGGACAAGCTCCTCACCAGCATACTCGTCGGCAAGGACATGACGCTGGTGGGCGGAACGGCGGGGACGCTCGTCTACAGCCGTGATGGCGGGAAATTCCGGGCCGCGTCGGGCGTCGGCGCGGAAAATATAACCGGGCTGGCCCAGTTCAAAGACAAATACTACGCCTGCACCTACAGCGGCAAGCTCCTGTCGTCGGCCGACGGGGTTTCCTGGAACGTCGGCAAGCAGCTTGCCGACAAGCCGCTAATCGCGATAGCGGCCGACGACACGTACATAATGGCGATAACCTACGACACCGACATCTTTGTGAGCGGAGACGGCCAGGACTGGAAGCTGCAGAACTACGACAAAGCCTACGCCGGCCTCGCGACGACGCTCACATTCCTGAACATGGTAAACCTTAACGGAAACTTCTTCATTATGGGGCGCTCCGCCGATAATCCGGATATCCCGAACGTAATGTTCTCTTACAGCGGCGGCGAGGTTTGGTCCTCCGTCGTGCTGGATAGGATCAATAACCGCCCGCCCGATGATTTTTATCCCATGACCGTCTATTCGGTTTGCTCCTACCAGGGCCAGACCATGGCGGCCTGCGACGGCGGCCGGGTTTTGACGATTACGGAATGCAACACATGCAACACGGTCACCGACATTTCAAAGACGAATTACCGCGATATCGCCTCCGGCGGCGACGTCATGCTGGTAGCGGGCGATAATTTTGAGTACAACGTTCTGGACGCGAAAAGCCTGCGGCAGGATAAAATCGGGGCGGAACAGGCGCAGGCCGATGTTCAGGCGGGCGCGGTGATGATCGACGTCCGGACGGACGAGGAGTATAACAAGGGGCACATCCCGGGCGCGCTGCATATCCCCGTCGGTGAGATCGAAAGCAGGCTGCCCGCGGAGGTTCCGGAGCGCGGAACGGAGCTGATTTTCTACTGCGCGACCGGGGTCAGGTCCCAAACGGCGCTTGAAACAGCACAACAACTCGGTTATCAAAACGTGTACAACCTGGGGGGTCTCAGCGATTGGCCGTATGATATCGAGTAAGCTTGGGCGGCGGCTTTGACATCGCCCGATACCGATTCCCGTTGACATCAGGAACCGGTATAAGATTGTGTGCACCCGGGGCCGCGGTTTCCCGGCCCCATGCCCGGAGCCCCTTGGTGTTGTGGGGGGCTCCCTGCGCAAGTCATTTTTGCAGGTCAAGCAAGTCATTTCAAGGAAGGGAGTGATGCGGCCCGTTCTGATGTTTCACCGCGTTTTATAGCTGATCAACTTAATTTGTAACTCGGAGGCTGAATTCGTTATGGTGAGCGAACGTAACGTTTTCGGAGAAAACGTTGTGAGCGAACCGTTTTAACGAATTTAGCCGGAGAGTTACTTCCAAATTTGATCGGCTACAGCATGTTTTAAGTACGTTTATTAAAGGGAGGGGAATTATGTTAAGGAGCAAGTTTTTCAAGCGAGTTATCTCGATTTCCGTTACGGCGGCCATGATGAGCAGTTTTGTCGTAGGCTTTTCGACGACGGCTCACGCGGCCCCCGCGCTGACCAAGGTGCCCATTTATCGCGATTACGAGAACTACAGTTTTGCCGAGCGCGCGGCTGATATGGTGGCGCGTATGACCTTGGCGCAGAAGACCTCAAATATGGTATCCAGCACGACGACCGCTGTCCCTGTTGGCGACGACGCGCAAGGCACGCTGTCGACCGGCGTCAAGCAGTACGGATGGTGGGGTGAGGCGCTCCACGGTCTGAACAGAAACGAAAGCAGCAACAGCCCGACCAACACCACGTCATATCCGGTGCCATATTCCATAGCCCAGTCATGGGATCCCAAGCTCATTTACAACGTCTACTCCGAGATATCCAGCGAGGCCCGTGAAAAGGTCGCCGATTTCTACCGCGGCCTGAACTTCTATTCGCCTGTGGTTATGGAGCCCGCCCGCGATCCGCGCTGGGGCCGCATCACCGAGGGACTCGGGGAGGATCCGGTTTTGTCGGGTATGTTGGGAGCTCAGGTATTTAACGGGTTCCAGGGGTTCAATATGGACGGCAGAACGCTTGTCGACCCCAACGGCTATTGGAAAGCCAACACCACGGCGAAGCATTACTTGGCCAATAACAGTGAGACCAACCGCCTTTCCGGCGTAGCCAACATGACCGAGCAGGAGAACCGCGAATACTACGGGCGTCCGTACAAGGAACTCATGAAGCGGGCCGAACCGGCTTCGGTCATGTCGTCCTATAACCGCGTCCAGATTAAAAACGCGGCCTACAGCCCGTTTTTGGAGATGCCCTGCGGAATAAACAGCTATACGCTGGACACCCTGCTGCGTCAGACATACGGCTTTAGCGGCTATGTCACCGGCGACTGCGACTCCATCAGCGTAGCCGGCGGAGCCAGCGCCACCCAAACCCGGGACACCCGGGAAGGCCAGGGCGCTGACGGATACAACGGCGCCGTGCAGGGCCACGGCTGGCGCGCGCCCTCTTATAAGTGGTACGGCGCCACCGCAAACACACAGGGTGAAATGACAGCGAGCATCGCGAACAACGCCCTGACGGCTTGGGCCGTTATGGGAGGCGCCAACCTCGAGTGCAACTCAGGCGTAACCAACTCCGGCTCGACAAGCGTCTTAAGGGATCAGACGCCGGTCGCGGACGCGGACGTCGCGAACGCTGTGATCACGCCGCTCGGCCGCTATACCGAGTCGGCTGTGGACGTCGCCCTCGCGAAGCTTATGGAAGCCCGCCTCAGGGTCGGCGAGTGGGACAGCACGGACAATTATCTGGCCGCCCCGAGCGACGCCAAATCAACGGGCCGGGTTTCCTGGTATGACAAAGCCAGAAGCGAAGTGTCGGCTCTGGGCATCGCGATGCCCACCGGGACCACGCTGACGGCTTCGGCTATCGCCTCGACTGATTTGACGATGACGCCGGATCGCATGGCCCTCGCCGGCAAAGCCGCCGGTGAATCGCTCGTGTTGCTTAAAAACGACATAGACCCCGCCGTCAACGGCGGAAAGCCCCTGCTCCCGTTGACGTTCGCGCCCACAGGCAACATAACGGTCGGCGTTTACGGGGGAATGCAAAGCAACAACAGCCTCGGGCAATACTCCTCAGGCCGCAGCGGCAACGGTTTGACCAAACAGCTCAACCCGCTCAACGGCATCAAAGCCGCGCTCGCGGCCAAGTACCCGGACAGAACCATCACGGTTGAAAACCATACCAACACTGCAGATGGCTCCGTTGGGCCGGAAGCCGCCGGGTACGATTATGTAATCGCCGTCGTGGGCGACACAACCAACTCAAATCTCGCGTCGGAGCAGTACGACCGCAGGACCTTCGCCCTTGACCAGGGCGCGAGCAACGGCAAGACAACCGATATCGAGACTATTAAAAACCTGTACGCCGTCAATAAGAAGCTTATTGTCGTAGCAATCACCAACGGTACGATCGGCGAAGCCACCACGGCCACCACCGTCGACAATATGTACCAGAGCGTCCCGGCGATGCTGTTCGCCTCGCAGCTTGGCGACCGTCCTGGCGAGGGCATAGGCAACGTGCTCGTCGGCAACATCAATCCCAGCGCGCGCACCGTGTCGACATGGTACCCGAAGAGCACCAGCTACGGGGATCCGGTGGCCGTCGGCACCGACGTGACTGACTCCATGAACCTAAGAGACAATTGGGGCTCGCTGAATCAGGTCAGGAGCTACAGGCTTTCGGCCGGCGTCGACGGACCGTGGCAGAGCCCGTACGGCGACTCTATGACGTCGCCTTACACCTTCAATCCCAACGGGCCCAACCTCGGCCGTACATACATGTATTACACCGGCTCGGGGGACAACGCCATACGCTTCCCCTTCGGATTCGGCCTGAGCTACACCACGTTCGCGTACAGCGCGCCGGAAGTCAAGGTCAACGGAACAGTCCAGACGGGCAGCGCGGCGATCAGCGTCAACCCCAATGACAAGGTGGAGTACACATTCACGGTTACAAATACCGGGAGCGTGGCCGGCGCCGACGTCGCTCAGCTCTACGTAAAGACCCCCAGCGACATTGTCGCCCTGAGCGATAAGGGGTCCTACGGCGAGGCGTACGCTTTCAAGCGCCTGAAGGATTTCAAAAAGACAGACGTGCTCGCGCCCGGGGCATCCCAAACCATTACGCTGAGCGTAAATATCCCGGATATCGCCTTCTGGAGCAACGCGGACAAGAAGTACAAGCTCATGCAGCTCGCCAACCCCTACACCCTCCAGATCAGCCGGTCCAGCGCCGATACGTGGAGTTATCAGGGCCAAAACTGCGGCACAATGCTTTCGCGCGATATGCTCATCAGCGGCGCCAACAACTGGAATCCGAAGGTCTCCTTAGTGACGTTCAAAGCCAATACAACAGAAGACGCCGCGAACGATATCCCGGAAAGGCTTATTTATAAAGCCGGCGATACGGTCAACCCGAACCCGACGGTCTGCATGGCCAACGACGTGCTTTACGGCTATATCAATAGGATGTACAGTTCGGCGGACGCGCAGATGTACCCGATCCCCTCAAACATCAAGCTGTCGTATGTATCCAACAGGCCCCATGTCGTTGAGGTCAGCGCCAACGGAACTATCAAGGCGCTGAGCGGCGGCGTGGCGACCATCACCGGAACGGCGACCGACAGCATAACCGGCAGCTCGGCTTCGGGCGAGTTTGTCGTCTATGTCCAAGGGCTGCCCGCGGAAGTTGATCACGACACGACGATGAAAGAGTTTAGCTGGAACGGCGAAAAATTCGCGGTCACCGCCGACGGGACCAAGGATTTCGACGTTTACGTGCCGGACAGCATTGCGAACGTCAGCTTCACGACCGCCAATGTGACGCCCAGCTACCCGGATAATGTCACCGTGGCCGTCACCCTCAACCCCGCGGACGGCGCGGTCGCCCCGGGGAAGCCGTGCGTTGCGACGGTGAAGATTTCGAGCACTGATGTCGCCTGGAGCGATACGTACACGATAAACTTCGGGAGAATGACCCTAGCGTGGATGCCCGATGAGAACTACATGGGGTACAACACGCACGCCACCGTCCGCTTCAGCGACGGGAAGACAAGCGTCAGACTGATTCAGGCGTGGTATATGCAGAAAACCGGCAAATTGGATGCTGTCGCCAGCGAGACATTCGACGCCGTGCCGATAAACGGCAGCAGCGAACTGGTATTTGTCTACCGCCCCGCAGGCCAGTCTGACACGATTCCCAAGGAGTGGCTGGCGGAGAGGACGCTCACCAAGTTCATGTGGGATACGAACTTCGCCCCGCTGTATCCGGCGGTCCGCACAGACTGGGTGCCGCCGGTATTGACCGATATCCGTGTCGCCGGAGCGAGCCTGCCGGATTTCGACCCGCAAAAGCTGGCATATGACTATGTCGTCCCGTTCGGCAGCGCCAACCCGACAGTTGCCGTTTCATACGACAGCGCCAAGATGACGGCGAGCATTGTTCAGGCCGCCAACGTTCCGGGCACCGCCACTATTACGCTGACCAGCTTGAACGGGACAGCGACCAACGTGTATAAGATCAATTTCACGCAGGGCCAGAACCCCAACCAGGCCATAGCCCATAAGGCCACGCCCGGGGACTATCTGAACCCGAGCGACCCCGCCTGGGCCGGCGCGCAGGAGATCGCCATCAACAAGCGCTCCACGACAGACGCCTCGCCCACCATGCAGGCGTCGGGCAAAGCCAGGCTCCTCTGGGACAGCAACTATCTGTACGCCCGCGTCGAGGTGGTCAAGAACTATCCCCTCAACGCCGATTCGGGAGCCCAAACCCATATGCAGGACTCCGTTGAGCTTTTCTTCAGCGAGCAGAACTTCAGGGGCTCATACGGCAGCACCGTTGCGAACGGAGATCAATACCGCGTGAACTATCTGGGCGCTCTCAGCCAGAAAACCGCCAACGCGGGCTGGGGCGGCGGCGGTACGGTTCTGAGCGGTCTGCCGGCAGGGCAGTACGGTTATGTCGTCACCTACAGGATACCTTGGGTAGTCAGCACCATTCCCAAGGCGCCCGGCACGGTCTTCGGCCTGGACTTCCAGATCAACGCCCTGCAGGATCCTTCCACAAGGACCTGCTTTGCCTGGTGCGACGGGACGGACAGCGGCTACAACACCTCCCAGAATTGGGGCGAACTGCTGCTGGCCAACTGATATCGCCGATCAACTTAAGCCGATTATTTGATTTGTAGAGATACACCCGTGATTTCCAAATAGTATACAGTATAGCGTGAGTTCGATTGCCCGCTTACACTACAACCGGCTAAAGCCGGAAGACTTGGCGCCGCCTGAAAGGCGGATTAAATGGCCGACAGCGCGTCCGTAAATCTGTAATCATAGAATGCCTTTAATCCAGCGGGCGGACAGCTCGTCCGCCCCTACGGAATACGAAAGCTCGGCTTTGCTGAATTTCGCTAAAGAAAATCTGTCGGACTCACGTTATTATAAAGCCCGGCGTTTTAAACGCCGGGGCTTTTTCTGTTTTGGCTCAGTTAAAATTTGTCATAAAATCAGCCTAAAATTCGGGTTTACGCCAGAGCCAATATCTTATTTTGCAAAGACGGCGGAAATAGCTTAAAATGGGCCTTCGCTCGAATTTGCACCCTGCAAAGACGAGTGCTGTTAAAAGCCTTGATTTACCGTCTCTGCAAAATAAGAATTGAATTTGCAAATACGTATAAAGGTAATATTAAGCCTTTTCTATCGTCTTTACAAAATAAAACAGTAGACCTGTCCCCTAACCTGTAATAATTGTGCATTATTATTATTAACACAGCTTGGATTCAAAATTATGTATGCCGCAGATCAATGAAATGCGGAGAGCAAGCCGTCTGCATCTGTTCCGCTTCGTCCGCGCCGGGGATTCTTTCGCTTTGCGCAGTGATCCCGTTTCCCAAGTCCAACCGGACGATGTGATATTTCTCTTTCACAAATCCGGATATCCTCTTTTGCCGCTCTGTCAGCATTGCCAGCGTCGGGGACTGGACGCGCCCAACACTCAATGTCTTGCCGGATTGTAAACTGAAAACCCGCGATGCGTTTATGCCGATCAGCCAGTCCGCTTTAGCCCGGCATAGCGCGGATTGATAGAGATTATCATACTCGTGCCCGTCTTTGAGGCTCGCGAAACCCTTTTTTATCGCGCTTTCCTCCATACTCTGAATCCATAGACGTTTGAACGGCTTCCGGCATCCGGCCATATCGTAGACGAAACGAAATATTAATTCGCCCTCTCGCCCGGCGTCCGTAGCGCAGACAAGGCTTAAAATAAGCTGTTCGCCAAAACAAAGCTCCGGTTATCGAAATGCTGTACCCGCCGCGCTATAGCGCGGCGGGTACGGTACGTCCATAGCGAAATGGTTGCGTATCCGCATATTAAGCCTTGGTGGAAACGATATCGCGATAGTTTATGAGGACGGCCACTGGGAGAAGTATACTTTAGACGAAAGCGCCAACTATATCCCGCCCGCCGGCGTGTTCAATCATCTGGAGTATACATACGACGATTCTACCAGAGAGGGTAAGTACACGCTTACCTTCCCGGACAAGAGCTATTACACGTTCGACGAGGCCGGGCTTTTAACCGCCAAGTTCGACACCAACGGCAACGAGACCAGGTTCACCTACGACGGCCAGCTTCTCTCCCAGGTATCCACCGATTCCGGCAGCCTCTCGTTCACATACGACGGCGAGCTTGTCAACGGCATAACGGACAGCGCGGGCCGTTCGGTCAGCTACGCCTATACGGACGGCAATCTGACGTCGTTTACGGACCCCGACGGGAACGTCTATACAGTCCGTTACGGACGGCGAGAATAACACGGCCAATTTCACCTATGACTCGGCCGATAACCTGGTCAGCTATAAGGACTATAACGGCAATGTGACGTCATATCAGTACGACAAGATGAAACACCCGGTCAAGAAGACTGACGCCCTTAACGGCACGGTTAAATATGATTATGACCTGATGTGGAACATCATCAAGGAGACGAACGAGAACGGCAATTATAAGACCTATGAGTACGATAAACTCAATCGCCTGGTCTCCTCCACAGACAACAACGGCAACAAGACCGTCTACACCTATGACCCCAACGGCAATCCGGTAAAGATAACGGACGCCATAGGCCAGATAGTGTATAATCAGTACGACGCATTAAACCGCGTTACCTCTCTGACCAATAAGGAGGGCAACGTGACAACCTACAAGTACGACGGAGCCGGCAACATAGTGGAGACGACAGACGCCCTGGGCAACAGCGCTTACTTCACCTACAACACCTTAAACCGGCTCGTCAAGATGACCCTAAAGCGCATCGACACCCAGGATGACGTCAGCGAGGATCAGGTTACCCTCTACAAGTACGACGGCAGGGGCTTAGTCACCAACGTCGTCAACGCTAAGAACGACGGCAAGCTCTTTGTCTAGCTTAACCGCATTATACCGTATCCGCGCCGGATTGGCAAGTTGAAGAAATAGGACGATAATTTACGTATGGTATTTTTTTGGTGATAATTTTCGTGA
>Ga0209629_10002977_pt1 | contig 11864 bp, 13 predicted proteins | sample TergutCu122P5_FD_187286 | JGI IMG/M metagenome (GOLD analysis project Ga0209629, IMG submission 187286) | Cubitermes ugandensis P5 segment gut microbial communities from Kakamega Forest, Kenya - Cu122 P5 (SPAdes) (version 2) | ecosystem: Host-associated > Arthropoda: Insects > Digestive system...
TACAGAAAGTCGTCCTCCAAGTCTCTTTGGAAGCTTTTCGTACCTCCATCCTGTATCTTCGTTGGGCCTCTCTGTAGAGGTCCCAGCTATTCGTGTCAATGTTTGCTCGGCATCTGTTAAAGAGCCGTCGCACTTCTCTTCTGAGGAGCTGCAGCTCTACAGACCACCTCAGAGATTTCCTGCCCTTTCTAACAGGTCTTAGAGGACAGTTTTCTTCATAGGCGGAGATTAGTGCCTGCTGTATCCATTGAATTGCAAGCCCCAATCCAGCCTCGTCTTCCATGCTCATCCCGGGGCCCCTCTCCAGCTTCGTCCTCAGGCTCCCTCAGAAGGAGCCCCAATTGGTGCCCCTAGTGTTCCTGATTAGGAGTACCGGGGTGGAGCCCCGTAAGGTGAACAGAGTATGTCTGTGATCAGACAGGAAGGGTGATGATGATCACCTCTTGCATAACACCAGTGCAAAAGTTGGGCCCACTGCCCCTATTGAAGATCTCCAAGTTAGAAGTGTTGAGAAATTCAATAAGGGCCTCCCCTCTACCATTACAATTGGTGCTACCCCAGGCAGTGTGGTGTGCATTAGAGTCACATCCCACCAATAACTGGATATTCTCATTTTCACAATATCGCACGAGATCCTCCAACTCTCTAGACGGGGGAGGATCCTCGGAATCATATGGCAAATAAGCAGAACATACAACCAATCGTCTTTCTGCCCCATACTCGTCATATTTAACTAGGACTGCCACCAAGTCCCTACACGAGAATCCCGGCAGCTCCCATATATTCATGTTCCTAGCCAGGATACATGCCCTAGGTCTTTCCTTTCCTCTCAGGGTGTAAAGGGTATAGCCAGGAATACCCAAGCCGCTGACACAGCCATCATGGTACCATGGTTCCTGTATCAGCACCATGTCCACTCCTGTAACACCTACTGTTCTAGTCAGTATACCAGAAGCAGCGATACTATGTTTTAGATTAGCTTGAATAAAAGTAATGGTACTTACCATATCTCATTTAGTCACCTCCTTCTCTTTCTCCACCTCTTGTTTGTTCTCTATTTCCTCCCTTCCGGCTTCACGCCCAGAAGGGAGAAAACGGCCTGCCCCATACTGCTGAAGGGCCTCCAACACAGTCCCTCCAATATGGCGATGGATGACGTGTCAATGCTGAGCACAAGGCGGATGCCGTTGGGCTCCTTCTTGCGCTTGTAGACTCTCCAATTCCCAGTGTCCAGACCCCAGTTCAGCCTACAGAGCCGCTAAAGAAGCCGCTCCGTGTCCTCCTCAGGGCCCGGAAACCAGGCCGCCACTCTTTTGTAGGTGGGAAGAGCGTCCATGCCCACAACTTTGAGCCTGGAGCCCTCCCATGCTGTCATAGTAGGTACACACTCGGCCAGCCAATCCCTGGTCGGTTCATCTTGGCAGACCATGATGGCTGCCCCTTTGGACCAATAAGAATCGACCAGCCTGGGGGTGAACCCCTCTTCTGGGAGCCCATCCACAAGCCGGCTGATCGCTCGCTGGATATTCACAAAGTTATCCCTAGAGATTTGATCTCTGGGATAACCCTCACACACAATGGCCACCTGGAGGTCCTCCTGAGCAACTCTGGCATAGCTAAGTTGCCCAGTCTGTTTGGGCCTCTTAGTCTGCCCACCCTCAGGAGTGCCCCCGGCTGACCGCTGTCATTTGCTCGGGCCTTGTGCCTGGCCTGTACTTGTCTGGTGTTTCTGCTTGGTAAGAGCCTTAGATGTACTGGGCTCTTGCTGGTTCTGCTGCTGGCCGCTGGAAGCAGACCAGGGTTGACCACTGTCAGAGGCCCCAGCAGGAGCTTCCACAAGCCTGGCCCTCCTCGCCCGCTTCCTGGCAGCACCACATCGGCTCTTCTTGGTTAACCAGAGACCGAGAGTGCCAGCTTTCTCTATCAGCCCCTCTATGTTCTCCGAAGTTTGGCTACAAGAGGACGGGTGTTCGTCCCAAGTCAGGGGGTCGCACCCGTACTTTGATCATCTGGGTTCTGTCCAGTTGCCCCATCTGGAGCCTCTGTACAGGAACCCTTATCGGAGACCCAAGTTGCTGAGCTCTCCTGTTGCTCTGAATCTTTAAACATGTTCTCCATACAGGTCCCACAAGTAAGGGGGAATTATACGGTCCACCAGGTAGAGCCCCCATACCTGGTAAGGCTAAATTACCTCTGGGAGGTCACCTGGTATCCCAGAGGGCGCCATTTGAGACAGACTTACCCACCGCTGTTCATCCCATTGGCACGGCACTCACACCATAGGATTGGGGATTGTTTTTCAAGGTTTACTCCTTTAGATCCGCTGTGTTCTGCGTAACAGGGTCACCTCACATAGGATATGGCTCTTCACCATGCACAAATGGTCTTGGGTGAAAGAAAGTTGTATTTCATATCTAGCACCCCTGGAGAGTGACTAAAGCCCCCCTAGGGAGCCGTCAACGTCACTTTCCAGCAACAGGATGATTGCCGTATGACTCAGCCATACTCCCCTTGACCCCTGCTTGCAAGTATACCACAGTATTTATAATTTGATTGCAAACAAACTCCTATTGTAGAATGTCATCTTCATTTTCAGGGATTACTCCCCTTGTCTTCAGTGGTTGTTTATATCCTGATGAATGGGTGAGAACCTGACTTTCTATGAGAGACATTTGTTTGGGGTAAAACTGCAAATATTGTGATATACTTGCATGCAAATTGCACTATACTTTTCTAACATCTGTTTTTTTAAACTATATTATTTCACATCAGTGACATAGTTAGTCAGTGTTGTGTTTACCTTTGTCAGTTACCTCCCTAAAGATGGCTGAAAAGGCTGAAACATTTAGGAGGCTTGCTATATGATCATTTACTTTTGTGTCTAAATGTTGTGCAGTTGTTGGAAAAAACATTATGAATTAACCAAGTTAGGTGCTGAAATTGATAACCTCAGACATGCTGTTCAGTTTGGTAATTATCCCATGTGTTTTATATATTCAGTTCATGGCACATCCATAGGAAGACATCTCCCAAAGAATCAGAGGAAGCCCTGTGGTTCCCCCTGGTTCATTATTTATATCCTGTGTGAAGGGCCGTTCTGAGAACTTAAGCATTTTGGAAACTAATATAATAACAGAACATTCTTCAAAACAAAGCATACCCTTAGGCATTCACACATGAGAACCAGACCAAAAGGAGATACACAACAGATCGGGCATTGTGTGTGCAGCAGTGTATGTGACTGTGTCGAAGCTATTTTGGTGAGACAGGTTGTACATCTCCAGAAAGATGGGCACAATCTCAATGAGTGTATTCTAGAAGAATCTAAATTGGCCCCTTTGATTGGCTGGAATGAAGCCAAGATTTTTCTAATTTAAACCACTAGTAGGTAAAGGATATGTAAACAACTGGCTCACATGGCATGCTTGACAAATCCCATCAGTCAACCTAGTATGGAAATTCTTCCCATTTGGATACCCCTGATCAGCAAGGAAGTTAACAAACAATAAGATGTGATGACAGATTGTGGAATGTTCATTATTTTTTTCATAACTCTGTATAATTAGTGTAGTGTTTACATAATAAGGTAGTACTGTAATTATTTAATGTTTTCTTAGAGTGTGGGGTTAGGGTTTGGTTTCATTGGATGGCATTTAATTTAGTTTTGCTGTTTGTCCTAGCTTTTGGTTGCTCTAGTCAATGACAGATTTTAGGACAAATTTTTATTATGTCCAGTCCACTTTACCAGACATGCATTTATACAGTGCTAGTTTAAGTAACAAGTGTGCTATATATCATTGAAGAACACCTACTATGTCAGTATGTATACGTTTCTTAGAACTGTTATGGATAAAATCCACAATTATGAAGCTCAGTTTGAGTGCAGCATGGTAGAGGATTACATACTTTTGTGGTTAATGCATGCAACATTGACTGTGACAGGCAGCTTTCCATTTGAATTACCTGCGTAACAGCATTACATTTTCTTTTTCAGACGTGCCCAGTATGTTCAAAGACAGTGAGTTCAGCAGTGGTCGATATACATGCCAACATGTGTGCCTCAGATAAGTTTGGAGATTGAAAATTGTTGGAAGAACATCACATATAAGAAACAAAGGAACATATAATTTTAATAAGAAGAACAACAAGATGAATTAAGCTCACACACAGTTCACGTACTGTCTTCTTTTTTGTATACATTCACTGCAATTCCCAGTCTCAGACCAGACTTTTACATTCACCAACCCACACTATTTCATCACTCAGCCACATTCCTTCCTGTTAGTGGCTGCTTCATGGCTGTCATAACTCTACAGATGTTTTCTCCTACCGGTGGGAAATCACAGTGTTCCCACGCATTGTGGGACATGACCTATGTTATGACTTATAAAAATATGGTATATTTGGCATCCCTAATCCTACTTTTCAGGACAAGCGTACAGGTCTTTAAAACCCATAAAACCTGTATATTCCCTGCAAACTAGGGATGAATTGCACCCCTAGGCTTAGAACAGTTCAGCTGCACATATTCTTAATACAGTGGAACCTCGATCTATCGTTTTTCATGGGGATGGAGAAACAAAACGATGAATGCGGGAAAACGATTAATCCAGGAAACTATTACACATTGTAAATAAATAACATTTATTACTTTTTAACATGAATACACTACATTGAAAAAAACTACTTTTTAACAAAAAAAGTTGTACATTGTCCTTTGCTTCTTGGCAGAATTTTGCCTCAATTGAAAATATGACTTTTCGAGATTTAAAATGTTTTCACGGTCCGCGTCGCTTCCACTTTGCTCATAGAAAAACGCTTTAACTTTTGTAAAGCTTTGTAAGTCTCAGCGAAGCTCAGCACCATCTCTTGTTCATTTTCATCTTCTTCATGTTCTTCCTCCACACTCCTTGTAGACCCAAATACTTCGCATAATTCTTCAACAGTTTCAACGCCACTTGTTGACACATGGCGATCCACTGAGATGTAGCTTTGGAAATCATATTTCTGGGCTCTACACAGTTCTTCCCAGTCTTGGCCGAAATTATCATCACCATCATCATCATTTGCCATTTTATTACCATCCTACTGGTACTTTTGCCCTGCTTTACAGAAGCAATTTTGAATGGTTTGCTGGCTTACTTGTTGCCACGCTGCCATTATGTATTGCATTGCTTCAAGTATGTTAATTTTTTTCTTTACTTCCTTTCCCGACTCCATGAGGCAAATGGATGTTTGCACAAGGCATTTTCTATAGTGCTCTTTTAAACTGTGAATGATTCCTAAGTCAAGTGGCTGGAGCGTACTTGTACGGTTTGCTGGGTACCGTACCACTTTAACATTCCTAAGAAAGGATGTATCTTTGGGATGCACTGCACAATTGTCTACAAAAAAATAATTTGTCTGTTTTGCGCCCCCATTTGCGCGTCTAAAGAATGGAGGAACAAACAAAAAATCTATGTTGTCATCCATGCTTTACCATTCACGTGGAATTTAGTTGGCAGTTTTTTAAAGTTCTTGAAGCACCTTGGTTTCAGGGATTTTCCAATCACAATTGGCACTTGTTTGTCACTTCAATCACTATTAACACATAGCACAGTGAGTCTGTCTTTGGAATGTTTTCTGCCATTACAAGATTCTTGTTTATATGCCAAGGTTCTATCAGGAAGCACGTTGAAGAATAGCCCCGTCTTGTCTGCATTGTATACAGCACATGTTTCATAACCCCCCAGTAAAGATGGCAGACTTTCCATCCATGTATCAGTACTCTCTACACTTACTTCAGCACTCTCTCCCGCTAGCTTCTTGAAAACCAGATCATGCCGATCTTTGAATCTACTTACGCAGCCATTAGACGCACTAAAATTGTCTCGGTTCAGCTGGGCGGCTATAATTTTCCCTTTTTCCCTTAGTGTGGTTCCCTCAATTGGAATATTGGATGTCCGTGCCTGCTGATACCAGGTGAAGAGCACCATTTCCAATTCCGCAAATGTTGACTCCTTACCAGTTTTTCTCTTCTTGCACGCGTTACCACATTTTTCTGTTCATTGGCAGATATCGTCCTTCTCAGCGAATATAGAGTTTAATGTGCTAGCGGCCAACCTGAATCGTTTTGCAATGTACACACGTTTCTCCCCAGGATTCTTCTCTACTTCCTCTATTATTTTCAGTCGGTCGTGCAAAGTTCTCACTTGCTTCTTTGATTGAGCCATGGTCCAAAGAAAATAAATTAAATAGAAATAAAACTAATAAAAAATTAAAAATAACAAGAGTAAACTACTGAATACTAACAGGAATAAACTAATGAAAACAAATAAACCAAATACTAGAAATCACACGAGAAAGCACAGAACCACTTGCAATGAAGTAAAGTTCGGAAATGATGCTAATAACATGGATGCGGAGCTGAGGGCCACGTGTGAAGCATGACTGCATTACTGTCCCAGATTTATGGTCCAAAGGGAAGGTAACGCAGATAATAAATACTTCGCTTCAATTTTTTTTTTCAAACGATCCATGCGGGAAATGCTGCATTGGGACCGTGATTTACAAATGATCAATGCAATAAAATGATATTTCAGGGAACGATAGATGCGGGAATAATGTTATTTATATGGAACTTCATTCGGGACCAAAAATGATGAACGGTACATGCGGGAAAACGATTGTTGTGGGAATGATAGATCGAGATTCCACTGTACTTATTGTAAATAATAACTCATCATACCATTTCACCTTCACACAAAGTTAGAAAGAGCAGCAACTACTCTCCCGATATGACAGTTAACCCTTCAGCGACGGAGGACATTTAAACTTCTACCACCTCTATGGACAGAGGAGTTTAAATTCCCTACCTCTACAGTGCCATTGTAGATACATGGTATAGACCTCTGATTCTTCACATGTCGCTGGATGCCATGTGTAGTATAGACCCTTGCATGGGTGGATTCAATCTCCTCTCACATGCATAGTTTTTGAGCTATCAAATTGCGAGTGGTTTCTCTTTATTACTTAAGAACTGTGCTTTCAGAATATAATAGTTAAAATAGTCTGTTTAGAATGTAACATTACGTATTCAGGAGTTAATTTTCCTATTTAAAAAAAGTCCACCTTCGATTGTGAAAATGTGCACTCTCAGAGTTCTCTCTGTTTTACTCAAACTAAAGAAATAAAGCTACAGTCTGAACAATGTATCTTTGTAGCCTAAGATGTTAGGCTTCTTTGGCTCTTTGGAGAATGATTCATTCGTAAATGCTACACTGCATCTGTAGCATGAAATTTTTTTCCTCGTCTTCTACCTGGGAGCTGCATGGACTTCATTTCTCCAGCTGGCTTCAAGTCAACACAGATATCATATGTCAGTTCCTTCTATAGATAGGCACAGAATAATTCAGCCTTTCATTGGGTGTAACTATCAACATATGGTATTCGCCCTGCATGTTTTCAGTCAGTGCACTTCGTTCAGCTGTTGACTCAGGAGTGATACTGGGGGCAGAGCAATGGCAGAAGACATTTTGACAGCCAGTGTCGTGCTGGAAATTGTGTACAATTCGGACAAAAGTTTAAGTGATAGTTGCAGGGACAGTGTTAGCAATAGTGATAATGAAATTGATGACATAGCTGTAGTAGATGCAATAATAAATGATGACAGTGGTGATGAAGAGGAAATATTGCACCGATATTTCAGGTGGGAGACTACGGACTATTACACAGGACACGGAGAAGTATTCAGTTGTGATTTTGGACCCAGAAAAGGTGCAGAAAATGTGAGTGACGTTGTACAATGTTTTGAGTTGTTTTTTGACAAAGAAATCATGCAACAAATTGTCAGAGAAACTAATAGGTACGCAGAGCAATACAAGAACGCCGGAGGCAATCTTTTCTCATTTAGATCACTTGTGAGTTCATGGACACCTGTCACAGAAAGCAAAATTTACACAGTTTTAGGTCTGTTTTTATTGATGGGCATTGTGCAGAAACCAACAGCCAGGTCATACTTTTTGAAAAGAAGAGTAATATCAACACCTGGATTTGCTGATGTAATTAGTAGAGAGAGATTTGAGTTGATCTGTAAATTTTTGCATTTTATAGACAGAGCTTACCATCATATCAAGGACCTCCCATATTGTTCAAAATTTATCCTGTGATATGTCATTTGAACATAAAGTTTCAAACTCTGTATCTACAGAACCAAAACCTTGCCATTAATGAAAGCTTGACACTCTGGAAAGGGCATCTGTCAATAAGGCAGTACCTACCACTAAAGGCTTCAAAGTTAGTAATAAAAACTTTCAAACTATGCGAATCAAGAGCAGAATATGTGTGGTGTTTTCTTGCATACTCGTATACAGGCAAAAACACGGTCCTACAGTCGAGTCTGATTACTCCAGATACCCCCAAAACAGCAGCTGTAGTACTGGAACTTTTAAAACTCTTGTTTTGTCATGGACATATGCTGTGGATTGACAACTTCTTCAGCAGTCCAGAATTAGCAAGGAAGCTAAAGATCGAACATTCCGCTGATTGTGTTGGCACACTAAAACTGAACAGAAAGAATGTCCCCAAGGAAGTGAAAGATAAGAAACTGGAAAAGGGGGAAATAATACCCAGACATTCGGGTCCATTGACAGTACTAAAATGGCGTGACAAAGAAATGTAACTGTGGTGTCAACATACCACAATGCAGACACCAGAGGGTTCCTAACAAAGGCAAGGAAACAGAGAAGCCTTTGTGCATGATTGATTGTAATCCTAACATGGGGGGAGTCGTTTTGAAGGACCAGCTGCTGCACATGTACGTGGTCAAGAGGAAAAGAAAAGACCAAATGGTACCTCATACTTTTCAAAGGGCTACTTAACTCTACAATTCTCAATTCGTTTGTTATTTATCGACAAGTGATGGGAAGAAATATAGAGCAGCTCTCGTAAAGAATTCAGCTAGTGGAAGGTCTGTTTATGAAATATGTGTGTGCTGCGGAGATGCGGAGTGTATCGGTGCGACAGGCGTCCGACAACACAGTTCCACAGCTGACTGAAAGACATTTTCTGAGAAAATTGGCACCCAAAACTGAAAATCAAAACCTCAGAGGAGGTGTGTTGTGTGCTCAAAGCATGGAAAAAAGAAAAACTTCAGTGTACTGCTGCCAAGTATGTGATGTGGGCCTTTGCTTGGAAGATTGCTTTGAGCTGTAACTCACGAAGCTCAATAACTGAGGTAATGACAGTTATTTTACCGCAACTATATAGTTTTAAGATTTCTCTACTAAAGTTTTAGAAAAATCGTGTCATTAGTTTGTGAATAATGTTTTTTTAAATAGATGGTTGCAATTTCATCATAGGGAACTTCAAACTCCTCTGTCTGTGGAGAAGGTAGGCATTTAAATATGCTCGTCGCTGCCAGCCACTTATATGTCATGTAGAGGCCAGTAGCATATGAAGAAACAGAGGTCTATACTACGTATAGAGGTCGACGCTGAAGGGTTAAGCTGCACACTGTGTTAACACAGTCAATGGTCTTCATTAACTTTCTCAGACTTACAGTCATGCAATGTCAGTGAACAGCAAGTTAACAAACTTTTCGAGTGCATTTCTGCTCTCGTCGTCAGAGTAAATGAATACCTCAGACATGAGTAAGTACTGTCCCTTCATGACAATTCAACTGTACCAACAGTAAATATTATCTCCACAACCAGTTATAAATTTTTCATGCTTTCACAAAAATGCTCTCTTATGCTGCCATCAAAGTTTTCAGCAACATACCGTCTACTACCTACACTGTTAAAAAATTATGCATCTTAATACTTAACATGGCCATTTATTTTCCTTTATTAGGGAACTTTAATGCCTAGAAATCACTGATAACTTTTCTTAAGTAAACTCTTTCTTCATCTCCTGATTCTGTCCTTCTCTTTATTACATTTTAAATGACCTTCCTAAATAGACATGAAAGTTCATTACCAATTATTTTACATCCTGTGTTCATTCCCACTACATTCATGATCCATGTTTATGAGTGTGTAGGTGGGTAAACATTCTGACTTCTACATAATCTATACTCCTTCTATTACAAAATGGTTTTCATTCTAGAAATATCACCCAAATTTTCTCTATGAGAGTATTTAGACATGATGGGCTGAAATTCAATATGTACCATATGGGCATCTAGAGTAGCAACATTTTGGTTTCTTACTGAATGTGTTTCAAGAACCTTCATAAGGCATAGCATCTGTCATTACCACACTTCATCAACTGCAGTAGGAATGCTTGCTTTGAATGCTGTCATTGCTGTGTATGCTGTGAGACAGAGCTCTATTATAGAACCCTGTCAGCCCATGCTGTGTTCCACAGAACAATCCAAGCCTCTTGATATTAGTTTCAGGAATGCATCAGAAAAGTCAGTTATTTCTGAACAATAAGAACCATGCATGGCTTCTGGGTAAAACAGCCAGCTATAAAGTAGACACACTTATTGTCGTATGGACAATTTCTTATATTCATATATGTTTATACCAAATTTATCAAGAAACAGTACTGCCCAAATTATAAGTATAAAAATAACCACTTACTCATTCAGATCTAAAAACTTCATCAGAAACATGCTTCATTTTACCATTTTACTGTACAAGTGAGACGAATGATGATATTTTATTCTAACACAACTCATTTCATTCATATAAGTTTATGGAAAAATGCGCTACATGTTTCTGCTGAAATTGACCTGATTGTGATTTCTAATTTAAGCTGAAGCATAAACCCAAGTTCTTCTTCATTGCACATCAATTGAAGAAGTTGAGTAATGACACGTCACTCTGTCATTTACAGTGCATGTACAACCATATTTCTCCAAACAAGACTAGCAAAATATAACAAAATACTCATTCACACTTTCCAGTATGGTGGGAGTTTTTAGTGACAGATACAACCCTACATTTTAAGGCAGTATCATCACACATCATCCATTAAAATTTTTTACTCAGATCTGACAGAATAATTACAAGTTGCAAGACAAAAGAGATGGCATTTCTTAGTGTGCTGCCTTTGAAACATGCAGTAGACCTGGCCTTTATCGGTTTCTGTATCAGTTTTGCCTTTTTGCAGAAATGACTGTGCTAACATTTGTGCAATGCATCGTATATAACTCAGATAAATAACAACTTAGTCCTTCAAATGCAACATATATTTCCACAGGTTTAAGCAGCTACATGTTTCAGCTATTCAAATAGCCATCATAAGGTGCTATACGTAAGAAGATGAAAAGTGGCATGTACTTCCATTTTGTTATGCTGTGATGTCAGTCTTTATAATACTCTAATTCTCAAGCTAACTTGAATATTACACATTAATTATGTCATGCATTGATTATTAATAGAGTGAACTATGAGATGTGAAAATTCAAGATATGTTGAGGTAGTCTTTATTTAAAATGTAGCACTTGTGACATTGATTTAATTTGAAATTGATACATTTGCCTTACAGCATTTTACTTCCAACATGACTGTTGAAATGTCAGATGAGATGTTTAAAGTATTTGTAAACTCTAAGTAAAAAGAAACAAGATATGCTATACAAATTCATCTAAGGAGCCAGTTTCTAGCAGATGAAAAAATTGATTAGACGTTGCTATCTCAGCTCCATCAACATGGCTGACAGTTCAATAAATAATGTTCAGAGATTTTACACATCAACTTATCTTTAGTGCCACTCTCAATGTTATTCACAAGACATGCTAAAAGCGAAATCTCAGCCATGTACATGTAGGATCCCTTTTCTTAAAAACCATAAACCAGGACATCTAATTACATTACCATGGCCTCTGGGATTTTGTGTGTGTGTGTGTGTGTGTGTGTTTTTTTTTTTTTTTTTTT
>Ga0209629_10002978_pt1 | contig 11861 bp, 9 predicted proteins | sample TergutCu122P5_FD_187286 | JGI IMG/M metagenome (GOLD analysis project Ga0209629, IMG submission 187286) | Cubitermes ugandensis P5 segment gut microbial communities from Kakamega Forest, Kenya - Cu122 P5 (SPAdes) (version 2) | ecosystem: Host-associated > Arthropoda: Insects > Digestive system >...
TGGCTACACTGAAGGACAGTAAAACTTCGAAACATGTATCTATTTTGTATCAGTTGTAAATAAATAGTTGCCACTATTAAAGTTCCAACCCTCGTATTTTAGTGATACGCGTAGCGCAGTTGAACAATTATTTTCACGTAATTAAATTCAACATCCATTGAAATTTGAAGTTTTTAGTGCCGTGATTGCGAAGATGGCTCTCTTATAGACTGTGACACCGTACAGTCAGGTCTATAATGTACCAACTACGGTGTAGACAATGGGTCTCCAACCTGCGGCCCGCAAGGGTGTATTACGCAGCACACGGCCACATATGTCAACTATGTATAAAGACACAAATATTAGGCAGCTAGGTGCAACATTTATAATGTTTTCACGTGCGGCCTGCGAACCAGCCCACGATAACTGGTGTGGCCTTTTGTCGTAAAAAGGTTGGACACCCATGTTGTAGACACAGACGCACCGACGAACGCCTATCTTTCCAATATGATCGCACTTAAAATTTTCAGAAAATTTCCATGTTCATATACTAATACTTGTTCTTCCGGGATATGAACGTGATGTTCGGCTAAAATTCCTTTTCCCCTAATATGTAACTTGAAAGTTTGGGGCTAGAAATTTATCCGCCTTTGCTTCTTACCAACCTGTAGCCGCCAAATGACAGTGAATTTAACAAATAAAGAAATCTGAAGATAAGAGAGATACTTTGGTTTCGCAGTCTTATGTCAGTATTTGGCTACAGTAAGTACTGCCAATGCTTCGGAAAAATATTGTGCTTCCATTTTCTGGGTAGAAAAGTACCGTTTTCCTTAAAGTTTCAGAAAACAGCCTCCTACAAACAATTTTAATTTTCCATTAAACTACACACCATGACATGCCATAAGACGCCATTTAACTTTTGTCACACACTTAACCCTTTCCTCAACAGACTTGCACTTACACAAGTCCTGTTTTAAACACATGTATAGTTGGCTTTCTGCTTTGCCTATTTACGTATTTGCTATTATCTGCTCGTTAATTATGATTTATTTAACGACACTGTCATTTATAAGACTCTGTAGTTTTAAATTAGTACAGAATGACGAATTTGAAAAACGAGGAGAAGGAAGTGGTTATGGCCTATTTGAAGTAGTATTCAGGCATCTTATTGGAGATACTGAAGAAGACCATGAAATATCAATGTTAAGATATGAACTCGTAGCCTCCCGAATTAAAACAGAAGTTCTCATCAACACATTTGTGTATGGACTAGGCTACGGGCTAGATGGCCGAGGGTCCGCGGTTTGATTTCCAGCATAGACAAGATCTTCAATTCTCCAAAGCCTCCATGGAAGGCTCTGATGTCGACCCAGACTCCTATACATGAGGTGACGAGGAGATGTTACACAGGGTAAAAGCTTCCGTAATGTAAAGATGACAGCTCACTCCCATCTAAATCCGAGGTTAAGAATACGAAGAGCAATGTCTTCGTTCTCCACATAAGATCATGGCGCGTGTTGAGACAAATTTAAATGTGCAGTGAACATAACAGAGCCGATCCTTCTGTAGCATCTCAATGGGCACAGTGTCAGCAGGTTTCACTGCGTCCGTAGGCAAGCAGGACCGGTTATTTGTAGCAGTAATTGCTTGCTTCAAATGTAGGTCTGCTTGCACTGTCATTGCAGAAAGTCGAACGGTCCAGAATAATGGACAGTCGAGATGCTGCTTCTGACTTGCTGCAGCCTGACAGTTCGTCGTCGGCCTCAAATGGTTCCCACGAACACATGCTCATGACATTCGCTTTACGTTCTTCCAAGTGTCCTGGGTATTCTTTACTGTACTGTACTGATGTCTGCTGTAATTTTATGACTTGTATTTTGGTAGAGATTGCGAACATTCTGAAAGAATCTCCCGCCTCCTTCTTCAGGACAGAAGAGGCATATATCATGCAGATTGGGACGGCTTCTCCGAAACGTCGGTGATAATCTGCCAAACTACACAGCGTCATTTCTTAGAAGTCATTGCCGCCGTGGAATTCTCGTATTTTAAGATTACAAAACAGTTGTGGTTTTATGTAAAAGGAACATTCGTCCGTGTACTTGTCACGAAGGCACGTGTGGAAGTCAAGACATATTCTTCTTCCGTTCTTTCTTAACTTCGACACTGGACAGAGGTCGGTGGTCAGCATCAACGCGTCGGCAGTTTTAATTCCGTTGAAAGGGAGTTACTTGGTGAGCAGGAATATACCGTACATTCTCGAATCTAGTCCGCACCCGAATCTAATCCGCACTAGGTATTGCCGATTTCTTAAACTAAAAAGAGTTAGTTCGCGGTTCTAATCCGCACCTTTCCTTCAACCGCCCCTTCCCTACAAGGTAGACTGATTGAATAATATTGGATGTTACCAGTGCTTTAACCGTTATCCGACTATAGCGCCGTGTGTGAAGTACTGACTGGGTGACGGATAACGATTCAGTTGTGTGTGATGACGGCGAGTCTGATGAATAATAAATTATAAATATTATGTAATATATTAGATAATATTATAAATAATGAATAAAGTGATAAATTATTGTATTGTTCTTACGGCACGTACAGCGGCTCTATCATTTTTCCAAAATCCAGCTTTCTACCTCGAATCTAATCCGCACGCGATTCAAATCCGCATCCGATTTTTTAGCCCTATGAAACTGTAAAAAGGGTGCGGATTAAATTCGAGAATATACGGTAGGTGGACCACAGAGAAGAGATGAACCACTTTCCCTTGCCGGGAATCCAACCACGACCCGCTAGAAGTCCTGCCCGTACCATAGTCATACTGCGCTATTGCAGCTCATTGTTGAGGAAGTACATGACAAGATTTTGGCGATGTTTCTTATTGTATATCAAAAGGTGTGTTCTAAATGGACATTTTGCTCCTTGTTCAGTAATCATATTGATAACAGCGACTTCCCAATGAAACTTCAGCGTGCTTTGTGCTAAACAGATGTAATTTTGTGTTGCCCGGTGAGAAATAAGTAGAAATCAGTTCAGAAAATGCTATCCTCTCCTCCTTGTCCTCCTTCTCCTCCCTCTTCTCCCTCTTCTCCCTCTCCTCCTCCTCCTCTATTCTTCCGAGTCCTGAGAATGAAATACGAACACTCTTAGCGTACCGTTAATGTGCATGCTTCTGAGATGTGGCTTTTCACTGTGAGCAAAGAATATAGCGGAATTTGTCTGAGAGCATGGGAAGTACTTGAACATACGAGGAATTAAATTAGTAGGGTAACAAAAATTTACGCTACGCGGAAATTTATTTGTGTTTTTTTTGTAGGCTAACCACTGGTACGGACGGCAAAAGAAACCCCTCTCTTTTGGCCCAAGGTACAGTCAAGTTGCCATTAATTTAATTTCGCTGTCAACTGACAAAGAATTCGAGTGACAATTCGAATTAGGTGGTTGTCATTAAGAGAGTTAAAAGAAGTGGGACATGACAGGTTGGTATTCTAGCACGGATGAGGGATTGAAAGTTGCTGGGAAGCGACCATTTTGTTGACCGAGCTGGAGTTTGGCCTCCACGTCCAACTATCATCTTCTTCACCCAGACATTCATTGCACAATCAGTACATCTACTTAGCCACTCATCCTTAAACATCTTTCAGGCTGTGGTCCAGGCAGTTGGTCGCTGTTCTTACACTGCGGAAGCATGGGTTTAATCCGAGGCCAATCCGCGTGGGATTTGTGGTGGACAAAATGAAACTGCGACAGCTTCTTCTCCGAGTCCTTCGATTTTCCCTTGTACGTGACATTTCACTAACACTTCTAAATCACATTTCGTTCACCTGGCATCCGATGTCGTTGAACGACATACGTCTCTCTCTCTCTCTCTTTCTCCCTATCTCTGTGTCTTCAGCGTCCGTCACAAACAGCTGACTGGTCCGCGACACACGACGCCTGCTAACGTGCCTCTCATTAACAGACTTCTTGCTGGCGGCCTCTCCCACTGACATTAACACACACTTACACAAACGTGTACGTGACCGTGTTTAACGTTTACTGTTGAGGTTAACATTTTTGTTTGCTCATTCTTATAGATGCATTTACAGCACGTGTTTATTGTCATGAAGGTGTTAGACTTCGCAGTTGATGTAGTCGAGAATTCTGCCTCCTCTCGAAAGCGATTTGCATGTCAGCCAAAAGACAGGTCTATGAACTGTGCTGTCTACAGGTGCGATTTGAGCTTTATGTTATGGCATGAAGATAAAGGTCGCCTCCGCCCAGTAAACATGCCATGAGGACAAAGGGAAGGGGGGAGGGGTTGGTGGTGGTGGTAGATATATCTGTGCTTATTCTTAAACTTGGTGCCATATGGGAGTAGGGGGTGAATGCCATGCCTCGGCTGCTTTACCCTCGGGAAAGACGCACGGTACCCATTGTAGAGGAAACTAGGTGGGCACCAGGGTCTTCTGCATGGATAAGAGGAAGTCTCTTGCCCCCACAGGGTTTCGAACCCCGAACCGTCCAGCTCTTAGAGAGTTGCTATACAGGCTACGCTATTTGTGTTGCAAACAGTTCGTATTTTCATCGTGACTTCTCATAGTTCAATATGTACTCTTAGTCCGTCCGTCGCTGCCAGCTTACCATTTCTTCTGGATTCACCAACATACCGGCTTGCAAGGCGTTCATTTGACGTTGTAAGACCATGGAGTGCCCTATGCTGAACTGACGAAGCACCGCACTAGGAATTATGGCTTGAGACTGAAGTATGGTTCCAGCGTTTCTTAACATGGCGGTGAGCGGGACGCTGCACTCCAAGACGACTTCACTACCAGGGAAGTACCCTCTGTAAGCAGAGAACAGGAGAAAGGGCGGGCCCCAGATCACCGTTTGGCAGCCAGTAGCATACTCACTGAGCTGTCCGACTCACTGTGCAGTTAAAACTGTGTTAGTTAAGAAATGCTAATAGAAGGCACGTCGTAAATATGCAATTTTATAATTTTATAACTTTTTGTTTTCGAATTCCAGATGTGAATACCTGACTGAAGGTTGTTGTGTCGTCTTGGGGTAAACGCTGAAATAGTTATTAGAATACATCACCACCGCTTTTCCCCACAAACTTCCTACGGGCCATCTTAAATACCCGGAAACGAAAATCTGTAGATCAAAAACACACCAGACTTGTAGGGTCATTAGTACTGCGCGAGGAGCACATCCAAAGAGACGGGGATGCAATTTTGCTTCACTTGTTGAGCTATATCGCTTATGAATGGGAGGCGTGTTTGTGTTTTGTGAAACACAAAACACACAACGAGCTTCAAAACAAGTGTAGGTAGTGAAATTAATAGAGGTGTGACTGTCGGATTTATGTGTTTAAGTTTGGCCCATACGCCAATAACATTCGGCTGCAAACATCGTAAAAGCAACTTGCACTTATTCAGACACTTCTAAACGTCTTAACGAACTAAGCAAATGAAATCAAGTGTAGAGACTAAACCTAAAAAACCTGTCCTACTTGTTGGTTAATTTGCAGTTTATTGTGTTAGATGTGTGTTCATGAAGGCCGTAAATTTTCTAGAACTCATTACTGTTGCGCTGTTTATAAAAATGGTCACTTGTTTAATACAGGAAATAATTTGGCAACTGTATGAGCAGAGACAATGTTTACAAACTATAACTCATCACTTTTAAGACAGCACAAAATAAACAACTCTTTCTTTGTCTCTTATCGAATTAATAAGGCCTACTACCTAATCACTAAACCGCAGTTTTAGCGTAGCTTTTTGGTGCGACAGCCCCCAGTGGGCCAGGGACTCCTCTGGACGAGTGATTAGCCCGTCGCAGAGACTTCTACCTGACAACACACAACAATTGCAACCGACAAAAGTCCATGCCCCCGGTGGGATTCGAACCTACACCCCCAGCAGGCGAGCGGCCGCAGACTTAAGCCTTAGACCGCGCGGCCACTGGGACCGGCTTAGCGTAGCTTATTATTTGTAAATAAGGGCGTTCTACGGAACTCTGTCCCTCCAACCCTTTCCTTATACACACACACTTTTTTAAGGTTTGCCATCCCCCTTGTGCAGTAAACTAATGGTAGGTGGGGTGATTACCGTCAATAACACAACTAGAAGTTTCTAATAGACGAATTTGTTAGAAGTTAAGAAACAACATGTTTCGGCCTATCACTGACCATCATCAGGTATCATCTTAAAAGCTCTGCTGTAAGAGTGTTATACAATGATTGCAAATGCGCATTGGTGTTGAGATCTCATCACCTACGTGTTTGATTAGATTTCGCTTATTCTGCTAGCGTGAAGTCCTCATATTATCCGGATGCGGTATATCTGCACAGGTGGTTGGAGCTGCGGGTGGGGAGGTGGTCAGCTGGTCAGCTGGCAAAGAGCCCCAGCTTACAAACTAGCCGGACTATTCACCCAGAAAATCAGACTACTAGCACCACTGCCCAACAGATACAACCTGGAAAACAGTATGGACTTGATTAAGAAACTTAATGACACCCCTATACTCCTCCAACTCACCCTAGCCTCACTAGACATCAAAAACCTCTACACCAACATCCCAGTGAACGAAACCCGAGAAATTATAACTAACACACTTGAGAGGAACCAGCTAGACCCCCAGACCCGACAAGAATTAATGAGCTGGTATGACGCCATCACCCGGCAAAACTACTTCACAAACAATGGAGAAATCCTTATCCAAAAAGACGGACTAGCAATGGGCGCACCAACCTCAGGCCTTATAGCAGAATTCGTCCTTTAAAATCTAGAATACATCCATCTAACACACCTCTCAAACAAACACAAAATTACAAGACACTTCCGCTACGTTGATGACATTCTACTGATTTACGACTCCAACCACACAGACATCCAAAACATATTGGACGACTTCAACACAATGCACCCCAACCTGAAGTTCACAGCTGAGACCGAGACCAACAACAAGATAAACTACCTTGACATCACCATCGAAAGAACCCCCACCGGTTGGAACACATCCATATACAGAAAATCCACTTTTACAGACACAATAATCCCCTACTCCTCCAACCACCCAACCCAACACAAATACGCTGCCATAAGGTTCCTGTACAAAAGACTGAACACATACAACCTGCAAGAGAACGAATACAAGACTGAAGAAAACACTATCCGTAACATCATGCATAACAATGACTTCCCGATCCACCCACCACCCCCTAGACAAACTACCATCACACAAGACAAACGAATGACTACCACGATACAAAAATGGGTTACGTTCACCTACTTTGGAAAAGAGACTACTCTTATCACAAACCTGTTCAAAAAGACCGACCTAGGGATCGCATTGCGAACCAACAACACAATCCAGAAGTTGTTAATGCAGAGGCAACAGACATAAGATAAATAGGCACAATCCGGGGTATACAAACTGACGTGCCCCGACTGCAATAAGGTGTGTGTGGGGCAAAGTGGAAGAAGTTTTAAAGTGAGATTTAATTAACACAAAAATGTCTTTAAGACGAACAGCCACACCTCAAACTTCGCCAAGCACCTCATCGAACAAGCACACTCATTCAGCTCTATTCAAAACACAATGCAAATACTGCAACACCACAACAAAGGGGCACACATCAACACTATAGAGCGGTATTACATTTACGCAGAATTCACTAAAAATAATCATTTGAACGACGAACACAATATAACCCCTAACAAGATCTTTGATGACTTGCTGAAAACCCACCAGCCATAATAGTGCCTCCGCCCCAACCCTCTCAGATACGGTCACACCAGAAAACCCACCCCAACATAGAACCTTCCCCCAGCGCGAGAAACATAACAGCAACTCCACACTACAAATAAAGGGCCGCACGGATGGTCACCACGTAACACAAGCTACCATAGATTGATAAGCGATTACCAGTGGTGACCATACACAGTGCAAGCAGATAGTGAAAAGTGAAAGTGGAAGTTATAGTGCAAGAAATTAACACCAAACAGAACACAAACATAAAACCACCGAATAACACACGCCAGTGCACCATTCATACATAGGCCACCAGAGGGACTCGTAATACGACACTAATCTAGCGCACCCTAAACAAGAGAAGCAAATTACACAACAGGAAACACCCAGACACCCTGGATGGGCCCTGGAGACCACTGGATAATACCATACATGTAAGTACCTATCACCCCCCAATACAAATAATAAATTCATGTAACTTATACCTCAGAATTATACAACATGCAGGTACATACTCTTGATTTTCTCCCCACAGAGACAACCAATGCACAACGTCCACACACACATCAACCGGGAGGATAGCCCCCCATTGATATTGACTCCGAGAACAAAGGGGTAAATAGCATACCAAGGAGCCCATGATACTCCCACCACAGAGACTATCTAGGCACCCCCCTCCACCCGCAGCGCGCAGATATACCGCGTCCGGATAATATCAGGACTTCACGCTACTAGAATAAATGAAATATATTCAAACACGTAGGTGATGAGATCTCAACACCAATGTGCATTTGCAATGTTTGTATAACACTCTTACAGCAGAGCTTTTAAGATGAAACCTGATGATGGTCAGTGATAGACCGAAATATTTTGTTTCCTAACTTCTAATAAATCCACCTATTAGAAACTTCTAGTTGTGTTATTGACGGTAATCACCCTACCTACCACACACATACACACACACACACACACACACAAAACTTCGGTCCTCAGGCAAGTCCTTAACGAATTATGTCGCCCTCCTGTGGGTTGAAGTTGGACAGCCCTGCCTTGAGCTGTCTGAGCAAAACCTGCAGCATGGCGTCGTCCCTCTTGCAGTTCTGTAATGACGTTTGCTCTTCCCGATGTTAATCATTTTTCATAGAATTCATCTTGATGAATTTTTTGTGTTGCTGGTGACGAAGTGAAGAAGGACATAAAGCCATTAACTGTCGCACAGAAACTGTATATTATTAAATGGCCGGACAGAGGAGAACGGTTTAAGTACACTCGTGCTGTCTTCAGTTGTTGTCAAATGTAAGGACTTTTTTGTGTCCGAAAGGACAAAGTTGAATAACCTGGTCGACTTTCACTTGCCGGCGCTAATTTGCATCGTATAACAAAATGACGGAATTAATTTTAAAACAATTGGTAGTATTTCTATTTCAGTAGTTATGTAACAATGTTCTAAGCACTCGAAGGTGTCTCGTTAATGTTATTTAGAATGAGGATGTTCCATTTTTTTTATTAAAAAGAGAAAATCCAAAGATGAAATAAATCTAATTAGTGCAAAGCAAATAACGGTTGATTAATGATGTTCAAGAAAGGTGAATTGTTAGATAACATGAACCTAGGCGGTGAAAAACTGAGAGCTGGTCCAGATGCAGCATCATTACTCCCAGCTGAACGTTAAGAAATAATAGAATTATTTCTTCTACAAAGAGTGCCTTCTCGTGGTTTATCCTTTCACATTACCCCAACCCTTCCAAATGATTCAATAATGTTTGGGCTATACTTCAGTAATTTTGCTGCATAAGAGAGGAAAAATTGCAATTTTTAAAAGACATGTGGCACTTTGGAATATGTGCTTAGATAAAGGAGATACAGCTGTTGTACAAAGCCTAAAGATTTTGCATGTTTACAAATGAATATAACACTCTCTAGCCTAAACTAAAAGCAATAATCCTTCTGCTCTGCAGGTTTATAGTATTATGGCGTTGCAGCATATGTTAAATATGTACGGAGAAGCGAAAGAGATTATTATTACCTGTCACACATAAGAGTGATCTCCGTTTGTGCATTCTTTGCACACAGCGACGGTTGTATAAATATCTGACTCGCAACGTTCAGTTGATTGCCCATAAACGCACTTCACATTGAAGACATATATTCTGTGTTGTAAATGTCACGTGTGTACCTTCCTCCATTAATTTAAAATGTTTTATGATCAATCAGTCATATTCACCGCAAGAGACACTATTCTTTTCATACCCAAGGAACAAAGGAGTCGTGACTTGGCAGGCAAGGTTTGATTCCTTGTAGTCGGGGTTCTCTTCGACATCCTATTAAGTGAGGTTAGGAATCCATTCAAATGTGAACTTTCTTGTGGTCCTTTGCGCAAAGTTTGTGTGCCGCTAAGCATTTCCGTTTAATGCTCAGCAGGGGATTGTGTCATTATTTCGTTTACGTATTTAATACATTTGTCTTGTGAATAAGCGGAAAGAAGGCTCAGGTGTTGCACTGTTGTTGTCTGTGTTCAGCCAGTTAACGGTTTACGCATGTTTGTAAACTTGTATGAACTAGTTGTAGATCTGAAAAGTTACTGAGCAGAGAATCCGTCCCCAGAAACTGTTAGGTTCTCGATGAGTGAAGAAATTCAACGCCTCTTTAAGGTTCTCGAAGGTTTATTATCGTCTTCACGAAGTCTGGCATCTGCCCTTACCATGAGCCAGATGAAACCAGTCCACCGTCTCATAACTTCAATAATATCACCCTGACATCGATCTACAGGTCTTCCAAGTGATCTGTTTCCTTTAGCTGAAAAATTGCAGCAACACACACTATAATGAAAATAAAGCTATTACATGGTCTCTCTAGACAGCTACTTACGTTGTCATAAAGAACAAGCCAGCAGTTAGAGCTAGAAAATGTAACATGTGCAAAGCGATAAGCCAAGCCGCCACAATCCATGAACCGCTACCCAGGTATAGCTGACAGTTGGTGTTCACATGCGCTTATGCTTGCTTATTTACGTAGAGGAAGAGATGACTGTGAAGCGGAGATATACATAAATGGAATAATCTGCTTGCTCTTCTTCATAATTGTCTGCTCTTTGCAGTCGCCTAGATATGGAAACGCTGCATTATTTTGCATGCATGTAAATTAATCCGGCACTGTGCTTTGAACGGCCAGGTAGATATTGTTTTGTGAATACATTTGAGACTGAGGAAATTAAACATCTCTATCCTGGTTTTCGTCTAAATACAGTTTATGTTCAGCGTATGTATATATGATAACCAGGGTGTTTGAACTCACTAGGCGAACTAGGCGGTCGCCTAGGCCCGCAGAGTTTTTGAGTTAAATCAAGAAGCAAGAAAAAATAAGTACGAGATGTCTCGTTTTGCAACGTTTCTGTTTATGACGATTCAATTTACGACCCTCGTCGAGTTAGACCGACTACTCCCGACTTGTAGTGCAACACTGTCGCAACTCTAACGTCCTTTCTCTACTTAGTGCGCTTCTAGCTCTTTTCCGATTTGCATTTTTTTCTTCTTTTTCTATTTTAGTGCAATTCTTTTAAATTTACTGTGCTTTTTCCAACCATGACGTCCATCAAAAAAACAGAAAAGAAGAAAAAATCAAAACAGTTGACGTACATTCTTTCTTGATGTCTTCTGCACCACGGCCTGGGCCTTCTTCAACAAAAAAGGGATTTGATTGATTTTTTCAATTATCTGTTTAATTTTCTATATACCTAATTCATTAAATTAAAATTGTATGTCATAATGTAAAGAAATGTTGTAAATTATACGAGGGTCATACCGAAAGTCATGAGCAACAATTTTTTTCATGCGAACTGGGAACAGCAGACGAAGAAGAGTAAGGTGGTAGATGAAACCAGCTGTTTTGTTATCCTTGAGTGTCTTGTGACGTCAATAGCTTGCATCACGTGACCAGTATCACTCCTAACAAAATGGCCGACAACGATACGTCGTTTCGCCAGCGTGCTGTCATCGAATTTCTGGTTAAAGAGGAAATCCCTGCTGCGGAAATTCACCAGAGACTTCAGCGTGCTTATGGAAGTGTGTGCATGGGTGCGAGCAGTGTTCGAAGATGGGTGAAACATTTTAAAGATGGGAACACGAGCATCCAAGATGAGCCTCGGAGCG
>Ga0209629_10002979_pt1 | contig 11861 bp, 7 predicted proteins | sample TergutCu122P5_FD_187286 | JGI IMG/M metagenome (GOLD analysis project Ga0209629, IMG submission 187286) | Cubitermes ugandensis P5 segment gut microbial communities from Kakamega Forest, Kenya - Cu122 P5 (SPAdes) (version 2) | ecosystem: Host-associated > Arthropoda: Insects > Digestive system >...
AACAGCCTGACACTGTCGCTCAACCGCCAAAAAGAAGCGCAAATAAATTATATCACCGCTTTGCAAAATTATTGGCTAAGTTATTATAAAATAAGGAAATTGACATTGTTTGACTTCGAAAAGAAAGAAAAAATTGTGGTAGATTTTAACCAAAAATATGGAATCTAAACGCTTTTCATCTTTTTCCATTATTCTCATCTTTACCTGTCTTTCGCTGGCAGGGGTTTTCTTTATACCCTTGCTACCCATCAAATTATCACCTTCTCTGACCTTGCCCGAAATCAATATCTCGTTTACCATGCCCAACAACTCGGCGCGAATCATCGAGATGGAAGTCACCTCCAAACTGGAAGCCATGCTGAGCCGGATGAAAAATGTTGAACGCATCCAGTCCACTTCAAGCAACGGACGCGGGGAGATTTCTATTCGAATGAATAAACATGCCGACATGGATATTGCCCGTTTTGAGGCGTCTACCATCGTCAGGCAGACCTGGCCATCGCTCCCGCCCGAAACAGGCTATCCACTTATTTCCGTGCGTCGACCGGAGGAAAATGCCAACCGTCCGTTCATGTCCTACACAATCAATGCCCCGTCCAATCCCATTCTCATTCAGGAATATACAGAATCGCAAATCAGTCCGAAGCTATCCCAAATTGATGGCGTCAGTCGAATTGACGTCTACGGTGCGCAACCCATGGAATGGCAGTTGACGTATGACAATATGCAACTGCAACAGTTGGGCGTCACGCCCGGTGAGATACAGTTGGCCGTACTGCGCTATTTGGACAGGGTCTTTTTGGGGATTGCTTCGATTGAGACAAGCCAGGGAGAGAAGCAATGGCTGCGGGTAACGATTACGCCAAATGTAAATGCCTTACAAAGAGGGGACAATCTACCCCAGCTCTCTGCAAAAGACGGAAAGACTGACCTTTCCGGCGTGAAGACGGACGGACAGAAAAACCCGGCGCCTGTTGCAGGGGCGCCGGCTCTTGATATCTCCAATATCCAGGTGAAGAATATCAACGGAAAAGTGGTCTCCCTCAATCAGTTGGTGACGGTGGCGCATGTCGAACGGCGGCCGGTCAGCTATTACCGTATCAACGGATTAAACTCAATTTACCTGTCAATTACAGCCAGCGAACATGCCAATCAATTGGAATTGAGCAAGAAAATCAAAAAGCAGTTAGCCGAACTGGCGACCTTCTTTCCGGCCGGTTATGAAATACATTTATCGTATGATGCGACTGAATATATCAACACCGAACTTCAAAAAGTATACTTCCGGTCCGGTCTGACATTGACCATCCTGCTCCTGTTTGTATTAGCCATCTACCGGAATGTCAAGTATTTACTGATGATTTCAATTTCGGCGGTGATCAATGTTACCATTGCGCTGATTTTCTATTACTTCCTGAAATTAGAGATACAGCTCTATTCGTTAGCCGGCATCACCATCTCGGTTACCTTAGTGATTGACAACGTCATTGTGATGTCTGACCAGATGATTCAACGCCTTAACATGAAGGCTTTTGTCGCGATTCTGACGGCAACGCTCACTTCCACTGGAGCGCTGAGCATTATTTTCTTTTTAGATGAAGAAATACGGCTGAACTTGCAGGATTTTGCTTATGTAATCATTGTGAACTTATTCATTTCGCTCTTTGTGGCGCTGTTTTTGGTGCCGGCATTAATTGAGAAGCTGAAGATTGTGAAAAAGGTGAAAGGCGAAAGGCGAAAAGTTCAAGGTTCAAAGATTCAAAATTTCTTACGGTCTTACGGTCTTACGGTCTTACGGTCTTACAATTTGTCTCGCCTTAAGGTCTTTGCATTTAACCGGTTACGGGGAAACCGGAAAAAAGTCTTTTTCAACCGGTGGTACGAACGGTTTTGCATTTTCACCTATCGCTGGCGTACAGTGATGATTATCATTCTGATATTAGCTTTCGGATTGCCTGTTTTTCTCCTGCCGGAGAAACTCGAAATCGAGCCGGAGGAAAAAGCCAATGTAAAGCAATGGAAAGAGCTATATAACAAATCATTAGGGTCTACTTTTTACAAAGAAAAGATGAAACCCATCGTCGACAAAGCGCTGGGTGGCAGTTTAAGACTGTTTGTGCAAAAAGTGTATACAGGCTCCTATTTTGTGAACCGCGAAGAGACGTCGTTGTTTGTAACAGCCACTTTGCCAAATGGTTCTACGATTGAGCAGATGAATCACCTGATTCAACAGATGGAGCGCTACATCAGTCATTATAAGGAAGTTAAGCAGTTTCAGACGCAAATTTTCAGCGCCCGGCAGGCCAATATCAACATCCTTTTTACGAAAGAAGCGTTGCGCAGCGGCTTTCCCTACGTGTTGAAGTCCAATATCACTTCACGCGCAATAGAAATAGGAGGCGGCAGTTGGAGCGTTATTGGATTTGGGCAGGGGTTCAGCAACGATGTGAGAGAAACGGTGGGCAGCTATCAGGTGGAGATGTTCGGGTTCAATTACGATGAATTGAACGAACGCGCTGAGAAGTTCAAAGAAATACTGTTGGAAAACAGGCGTATCAAGGAAGTGACAATTAACTCTGAATTTAGCTGGTATAAAGATGATTACGCCGAATTTGGTTTTAACCTGAATAAAGAACAGTTAGCCAGAAAAAATATGCTGCCCCTGGAATTATACAGTTCTTTGCGCGCCATGTTTGGCCAGCAATTATTTGCAGGACAGACTGTTGGCGAATTTGGCCTGGAACGGATTTTCTTACAGTCCAAACAGTCAAAGGAATATGATATCTGGAATTTGCTGTATGGATTGGGGGCTATCAATGGTAAAAATTATAAACTGTCCGAGTTTACGGAGATTGAGAAAATGCAGACGCCAAAAAACATCGTGAAAATCGACCAGCAATACCGGCTTTGCCTGCAATTTGAATATATCGGCGCCGGCGAGCAGGGCAGGAAACTGTTAGCCGATAAAATCAAGGCGTATCAAAAGGAACTGCCGATGGGTTATACCATTAAAAGCTCAGCTCGAATGTGGTACTGGAGTCAAAGCAATAACGGGCAATATGCCTTGCTGGCGCTGATTTTTGTGATTATCTTTTTTACTTGCAGCGTCCTGTTCAATTCTTTAAGGCAGCCTTTGTCCATCCTTTCGGTGATCCCGATTTCGTATATCGGTATCTTCCTGACTTTCTATCTGTTCAGACTGAATTTTGACCAGGGGGGCTTTGCCGCTTTTGTACTGCTCTGTGCATTGACAATCAATGCAAATATCTATGTAATAGATGAATACAACAATATCCGCGCTGTAAACCCGAAACGTCCTCCCATGAAAATCTACCTCAAAGCCTGGAACGCCAAAGTAAGTCCTATCTTTCTGACCATCATATCGACCATGTTAGGGTTTGTCCCGTTTATGCTTGGCGAACAGAGAGAAGCCTTCTGGTTTGCCTTAGCCGCCGGCACAATCGGCGGCCTATTAGTCTCATTTATCGGCATCTTCTGTTTCCTGCCTCTCTTTATGGGAATCGGGAAAAAAAGGAAAATCAGTGGTTAACTGGGAAAAATCTTAAACAATTCAGTAGATTTTTAGGAATTAGCACTGTGTTTCCATAAAATACAATAACGTTATGTGGAACAGCGCTATTACAATCCACTGATTTTTGTTGATAACTTTTTTCCGACAACGATGTGAAAAAAGAAAAAATGTTGTACTTTTGCCAAAAATTATCAAGAGCGTTTTTTTCGAGATGAAAAGTTTAGGAAATACATTAAGAGAACTACGGAAAGTGGCAGAAGAAAAAATTAAATACAATATAATTCCAAATATATGAAACTTAAAATAAATAAATTGTTTAAATGAAACCATTAGTAAAATACAGAGGCGGAAAATCCAACGAGATACACAATATCGAGAAGCATATACCGAGATATAAGGGACGGTATATTGAGCCATTTTTCGGTGGTGGCGCTTTGTATTTTCATTTGGAACCCAATCGGGCGATAATCAATGATATAAATTCAAAACTAATGGCTTTTTATTCGGGCGTGAAAAACGATTATTTCAATTTACGCAAAGAACTTGACGAAATAGAAAAAATATATGAAGCCAATCGCCGACAATTCGATGCATTAAAAAGGCAAACGCCAAACGAAAGAGTTGAAGATAAAAACGAGGAATTGTATTACCAACTTCGCGATATGTTCAACGAATCTTCTGAAAAAAAATATTCCGATGCCTTGTTGTATTTTTTTATCAATAAAACCGCTTATTCGGGTATGATTCGCTACAATTCAAAGGGCGAATTTAATGTGCCATTCGGAAGGTATGAACGTATAAACACTTCATTGGTAACGAAAAAACATAGCGACTTATTGTCAAATACAGAAATTCATAATACCGATTACAAGAACATTTTTGATATGGCAGAGCCTGACGATTTTATGTTTTTAGACCCTCCATACGACTGTATCTTTTCCGATTACGGTAACGAAGAATACAAAGACGGTTTTAACGATGAATGTCATATTGCACTTGCGGAGGATTTTAAGAAATTGAATTGCAAAGCATTACTTGTAATCGGAAGAACTCCGCTTATCGAAAAATTATATGGAAATATGATAATTGATGAGTATGCAAAAACATATTCCGTAAATATCCGTAATCGGTTTAAATCGGCTGCGACTCACGTTTTGATAGCCAATTACACAACAAATCACAAATCGCTTTTTACGAACAATTAATATGGCAAGAATAGAAAGTAAAATACTGTTTATCACCACTTCCCCGCGAACGCCGTTTCGGATGATTCCTGAAATTGAATTGCTGAACGCACATTTTTCAGGGCAAAAATGGAATACCAAAACGCAAATCGCGTTTATGCAACTTTTGCGGGAAGAAAACTTTTTCTACGGCGAAGGCGCAAACGACCCCGCATTCAGCGCGCGAGACAGAATAAACAGGGCGCCAAAAGCATTAGGATTTGTTACGCTTTTGCCGACAATCAGTTTAACGGCGGCAGGACAGGAATTGATTCGGACAAAACGTAAAGAAGAAATATTTTTGCGCCAACTTCTTAAATTTCAATTGCCTTCGCCATATCATAAACCAACGGACAGAGCCGCTGCATTTTGGGTAAAGCCCTATCTCGAAATTTTTCGATTGATTCGTCATTTTGGTTCATTAACCTTTGACGAAATGATGCTGTTCGGGTTACAATTAGTTGATTACAGGATTTTTGACAACGTTGTAGCAAAAATAGAACAATTCAGAATAGCCAAAGCACAAACCGACCAAAATTATAAATCATTCAGAGGCAAATGTTTAACCGAAGAATTGAAAACAATTTACAGTGAGGATATTTTATCAGGAAGTACACAAACAAGAGAAAGTAGCGATGCTTCGCTTACAAAATTTCTGCAAACAAAAGCAAGCAATATGCGCGATTATGCCGATGCTCTGTTTCGGTATTTGCGGGCGACGGGACTTGTAAATATTTCACATATCGGGAAATCAATTTCTATTGCTCCCGAAAAGGTTTTGGAGGTAGATTATTTTTTGGAACATACAGACAGAGAGCCTTGTTTTGTTGATGACGAAAAACAATATGCAAATTATTTGTCAAATCCCGAAATTCCGCAACTGTTTACTGACGATAAAGACCTGTTGTTAAACAAGTTTCAAAACGAATTTCCCCACATTAAAGTGGACAGGAAATTTTCAATCTCAAAATTGAAAGATATTCTGTACAATGAAGTAACCAAACGAAAGAAAACAATTATTGACGAGCAGATTACGGCAATCAAAGATTATCGTTTGTATGATGATATATACGTTACTTTCAATCAGATAACAAGTAAATCGTTGTACGATACGCCTTTAATGTTAGAGTGGAATACTTGGCGGGCAATGACAATGTTAGACGGTGGACAGGTAACAGCCAATCTGAAATTTGACGACTTCGGCAATCCCATGTCCACAGCGCAAGGCAATATGGCAAATATAGTTTGCGATTACGGCGATTTCGGATTAACCGTAGAAGTAACGATGCAAACAGGACAACGCCAATACGAAACAGAGGGCGAACCCGTATCTCGACACCTTGCCAAATGGAAGAAAGAAACAGGTAAACCGTCTTACTGCCTATTCATTGCGCCTGACATCAACGAGGCTTGTATTGCTCATTTCTACGCGCTTCACAAAATGAATATCAGTTATTACGGTGGAGTTTCGACAATCGTTCCGTTGCCTTTGAGCATCTTTCAAAAAATGGTAGAAGATTCATACAAAGCCGCATACACACCACAACCACAACAAGTGAAACGTTTTTTTGAACGTTCAAATGAAATCGCAGCAACAAGCGCCGATGAAAAGGCTTGGTATCAAGAAATTACAAATGAAGCGTTAAATTGGTTGGGATGACAAGCGAAAAGCACTACACACAACAAGTGTGTCTGTTATAGAACTACCCCAAAACTGTATATTAAAAATGATTTTCCTAACCATTTAGATTTTTCAGAGATAACCAGTCCATCATTAGGTAAGTTCAATGAGTAAATGCAACTTTTAATCGTATGATGAATGATTCTTCTCAAAAAAACTAATATCTTTGTCCAATTATTAATTGCATAGATATGAAGATAGGAGTGATTGGACTCGGATACGTTGGATTGCCGCTTGCCATCGAGTTTGGAAAGAAATATGCCGTCACAGGCTTTGATGTGAATGAACACCGCGTTACTGAATTGAATGAAGGCGTTGATTCAACGCAAGAAGCTGATTTGGAGGCGATGAGGCATGTGATGCACCTTTACCGGTCTGCGGATGGATTGGGATTAAAATTCACTTCGGATGAGAACGACCTCAAAGACTGTAACATATACATCGTGACCGTGCCAACCCCCATTGATACGCACGATGCACCCGACCTGACAGCCCTGATCCGTGCATCCGAGACGATTGGGCGCATCATAAAACCGAATGACATTGTGATTTACGAGTCGACCACCTATCCGGGTTGCACAGAAGAAGATTGTATTCCGGTCATCGAGCGTGTGTCAGGATTGCGGTATAATAAAGATTTTTTTGCCGGCTACAGCCCCGAACGGATCAGTCCGGGAGATAAAGTGCATACACTGACCAACATAAAAAAGGTGACGTCCGGATCCACCCCCGAAATTGCCGCCCGGATCGATGCGCTCTATGCGGAAATCATTACAGCCGGCACACATCGGGCGCCCTCCATCAAGGTAGCCGAAGCGTCGAAAATCATTGAAAATACGCAACGTGACGTTAATATCTCGTTTGTCAATGAGTTAGCGCTGATATTCGACCGGATGGGGATTGATACAAACGATGTGCTCGATGCCGCCGCGACGAAATGGAATTTCCGAAAATACCACCCCGGCCTGGTTGGAGGGCATTGTATCAGTGTCGACCCGTACTATTTGGCCAGCAAAGCATCGTCGCTGGGCTATGTGCCGCAAGTGATCCTGTCGGGACGCCATGTGAACAATAGCATTGCGCCGTTCATTGCCAATAAAGTAGTGAAGTTGATGATTCAGAAAAACCACCTGATCAAGAACGCTAACGTGTTGATATTGGGTGTCACATTCAAGGAGCATTGCCCTGATATCAGGAACTCCAAAGTGGTGGACGTCTATAAGGAACTGTGTGAATTTGAGATCAATGTCGATATTTATGATCCATGGGCGAACCGCAAAGAGGTAAAGGAAACATTCGGGATTGAATTATTGCAGGCAATTGATCCGGAGAAACAATATGCAGCCATCATCCTTGCCGTTGCACATCAGGAATTTATGTCGATAGACTTTGAAAAATATCATCGGCAGCACACCGTAATCTTTGACGTCAAAGCCGCGCTCAACCGGCAATGGGTGGATGGGAGGCTTTAGGGCAATGAATAGTGAATAATGAATAGTGAACGGAAATTACAAATCGGTTTTTTTGAAAAATTAAAAAAATGTATTACTTTTGCGGCGCATTTCGGAAAGAGAGAAGCGAAATCTTTCCCGATGATTGAAATGGTGTTGATAGCTCAGTTGGTTAGAGCATTGGATTGTGGTTCCAAGGGTCGTGGGTTCGAATCCCATTCGACACCCCCCTTTTTCGAATAATTGAATAATTGAGTAATTGAATAACTGAATTATACGTAAATAACAAAGGCTGTCCTTTTCGGGGCAGCCTTTGTTTCCCATCGGAAATTTCTTCCGTCCTGGAAGAAAATTTCTTTTTTTAACCTAAATAAGATTTCAACAGCTTGCTACGGGTGCCTTGTCTTAGCCTGCGAATGGCCTTTTCTTTGATTTGGCGGACGCGTTCTCGGGTTAGCCCGAATTTGCCGCCAATCTCTTCCAATGTTACTTCCTGACAGCCGATACCGAAAAACATTTTAATGATTTCACATTCTCTTTCGGTCAATGTAGCCAGCGCTCTGTCGATTTCTTTTGCCAATGATTCACTCATCAGCGTTCCATCTGCAATCGGAGCATCGTCGTTGATCAGCACATCCAGCAGGCTGTTGTCTTCGCCTTCGACGAATGGAGCGTCCACAGAGATATGTCGCCCGGACACTTTGAGTGTATCCGAGATTTTATCTACCGGGATGTCCAGTTCTTCGGCCAATTCTTCGGGCGATGGACGGCGCTCGTGTTCCTGTTCGAACCTTGAAAAGGCTTTGCCGATTTTATTCAGCGAACCTACCTGATTCAACGGTAATCGAACAATACGCGACTGCTCTGCCAACGCTTGCAGAATCGACTGGCGAATCCACCATACGGCATAAGAGATAAACTTGAACCCTCTTGTCTCGTCGAACTTCTCGGCTGCTTTAATCAGTCCCAAATTCCCTTCATTGATAAGGTCGGGCAAACTAAGCCCTTGATTTTGATACTGCTTTGCAACAGAAACGACAAAACGCAGATTGGCTCTTGTTAGTTTCTCCAATGCTTTCCGGTCGCCTTTCTTGATGGCTTGCGCCAACTCAACTTCTTCCTCGACAGTGATCAGATCTTCACGGCCAATTTCCTGAAGATACTTGTCTAACGAGGCGCTTTCACGATTGGTAATGGACTTGGTAATCTTTAGTTGTCTCATCCAATTTTATTATTGAAAAAATATGGGGGTGCAAAGGTACGAATTATTTTTGAAAAACACGCATATTTTCCAAAAAAATTCAACAAAATCCTAAATTTTGAATCCACACAAGCAAATTCATCTAACATCCCCTCCTCCCTCTCTTTTGGAGAGGGGTCGGGGGTGAGGTGTTTTAATCCACTAAATCAATTGCATAATGCTGTGTCCGGCCATTCGGATAAAATCCTCTGATAAATAATCCTTTATCATCGGACGAACCGCTTAAGATCGGATTGATAATATTATCGACATCTTCTTTGGTCGACACTCTCTCATTGTTCATTGTCAAGATAATGAATCCCTTACGGATACCTGCATTTTGCATTTTGCCTCCGCTCGTTGTCGAGGATACTTCAATGCCGTAGTCGACGCCAAGCTCTCTTTTTCGGACATCAGTCAGTTCCACAAACTGTCCTCCCAATACTTCAGTACTGCTCTTGACAACGTTTTTAGCTACTGCCTCAGTATTGCCTTGTGAATTGCGCAACACAACGTCAAAGCTTTTGGACGTCCCATAGCGATCGACATCTATCTTGACTTTGTCTCCCGGACGGAATTTACTGATTTGTTCCTGCAACTCGCTGCTGGATCTCACCTGCACACCGTTGACTGCCGTAATCACGTCGCCTATTGCCATACCGGCTTCTTTGGCCGAACTGCGCTCAGTAAATTGACTGATATAAGCGCCTTCCAATGCTTTGATTTTGGTGTCTTTTTCTTTCACATCTTCGGGACTGGCCGTAAGCACTCCCAACCTGGCGCGCTGAACGACGCCAAACTCTTTCAAATCTGCTACCACTTTCCCTGCAATACTGATAGGGACGGCAAATGAATAACCTGCGTAACTGCCTGTTTCAGAGATTAAAGCTGAGTTGATACCGATCAGTTCGCCTTTGATATTCACCAGAGCGCCTCCGCTGTTGCCTCTGTTGACGGCTGCGTCGGTCTGAATATAAGATTGGATTTTATCGCGATCTGTTTCGCCAACCAACGCACCCCGTCCTTTGGCGCTGATGATACCGGCCGTAACAGTCGACTTCAGATTCAACGGATTACCGACTGCCAATACCCATTCGCCTACGCGCAATTTCTCAGAATCTCCGAAAGGCAGCGTCTGCAAGTTGGTGGCTTCAATTTTCAGCAGCGCAATATCTGTAAGGGGGTCTGAACCGATAACTTTGGCGGGGAAAGTACGATTGTCATTGAGAGTTACCTGTAAGTCATCGGCTCCTTCAATCACATGATTATTCGTGATAATATACCCGTCCGTCGAGATAATAACACCGGAACCGAACCCTACACGAGGTTGGGGAGTGCGAGGTCCCATCCCCCTGTCGCCGAAAAAGTATTCAAACAAATCAAACTCTTGAAGATTTCTGCTTGTAGCTTTTGCATTTTGCACAGCCCTGATATGCACTACGGCATTCACAGCCATCTCTGCAGCATACGTAAAATCTATCACACCAGCGACTCCTTCCGGTGCGTAGCTGGCAGGGACAGCTTGCTTAAAAGGCACGCTGTCATCAACTAAAACAGCCCTCACATTCTTATTGTTCTTCACTAAGTAAGCGACAGCTCCCACAGATGTAATAAAACTTATAACTGCCACTAATACAATTGTTAATGTTTTTTTCCAGAATGTTTGCATATACATAAATTTTTAAATTAAACTTTTATAGCATTTGATATTTTCGTAATTAGAACTCAAAATAACTACAATTATTTTTACTGACCAAAGCATTTATAAACTTTTAACGCACAAGATATGATTCTTAAATATGCTTAACACATCACATGAAAACGATGTTTTACTACCGGACGATACATTTTCATGGACTATTCTGCCACGAAATGTATACAGATTCATATAAAAATGCACTATTTGTTGCGCATCTAAAAAACTAATATTATCTTTGTAGCCAGTTTATTAATATTCAAATCATTATATATAAATCATTATGAATGATAACAACGTCATGAACAGGGCTGCAGACAATATTCGTGTGCTTGCCGCGGCTATGGTGGAGAAGGCCAAATCAGGTCATCCCGGAGGCGCCATGGGGGGAGCCGACTTTATCAATGTGCTCTATGCCGAGTTTTTAAACTACCATCCCGACCAGCCGGACAATCCTTTTCGCGACAGGTTTTTCCTTGATCCGGGACACATGTCGCCGATGCTTTACGCTGTATTGGCGGTGGCCGGGTTGCTTCCGGTGGAGGAACTGAAAAACTTCCGTCAGTGGGGTAGCATGACGCCCGGCCATCCGGAGGTGGATTTGCAGCATGGCATCGAGAATACTTCCGGCCCGCTGGGGCAAGGACATGCGATGGCTGTGGGCGCAGCGATTGCCGAGCGGTTTATGGTAGCCCGTTTCGGCGAATGGATGGCGCACAAAACGTATGCCTATATCTCCGACGGAGGCATCCAGGAAGAGATTTCGCAGGGCGCAGGACGGATTGCCGGACATTTAGGCTTGCACAACCTGATTATGTTTTATGACTCAAACAATGTCCAGCTTTCGACCAAGGTCCAGGAAGTGATGACAGAAGATGTGGCAGCCAAGTATAAGGCGTGGAACTGGAATGTCGTCAGCATCGACGGTCATTCGGTCGATGAAATACGTTACGCGCTGCAGTTGGCCGGAGCCGAAACGTCACGGCCTACCTTGATTATCGGACGCACTATCATGGGAAAAGGGGCGGTCGATGCTCG
>Ga0209629_10002980_pt1 | contig 11859 bp, 14 predicted proteins | sample TergutCu122P5_FD_187286 | JGI IMG/M metagenome (GOLD analysis project Ga0209629, IMG submission 187286) | Cubitermes ugandensis P5 segment gut microbial communities from Kakamega Forest, Kenya - Cu122 P5 (SPAdes) (version 2) | ecosystem: Host-associated > Arthropoda: Insects > Digestive system...
CCCGGGAGCAGGATAACTATACAAATTTTATTATTGAGAATACGAAGGATATAGAGCGGCGGCATAATTTATAATCAAAAAGTTTCCAATTCCACTATTTCCGCCGCGTCGAGTTTCAGATTTGGAAAAACGATATTTATTTCTTCTTTCCGAGATTTACGCGAAGATAAAGATTTAACCCAACAGCAGCTTGCGGACTTTTTGCATGTCAGTCAAGCCACATACTCCCGCTATGAGCTCGGAACGCTTGACATTCCCATCTCTTCACTGATAGAGTTGGCAAAATTCCACAAAACAAGCATTGATTATCTTGTCGGCCTGACCGATGAGATAAAGCCATACCTGAGGAAGAAACGATGAGCCGTAGGGCGCGATGCCCACATCGCGCCGCGCCGCGTTACGAAGGCGGAACGGTCAAGACCGTTCCCTACAGTCCGTAGGGGCGAACTGTGTTCGCCCGCCCCCGCCACGCGTCGCCCACCGTGCCACCGTAGGGCGGGGGCTCTGCTCCCGCCGCCTCCAGTCCCTGCCGTCATTGCCCCCGTCATTGCCCTTCCCCCCCGTCATTGCGGCCCCGGATCAGGTCCGGGGTGACGCCCGCAACACCCTGCCGTAGGCTGGAAAAAAAGAATAGAAAGCTCTGTAACAAGATTGTCATAAACAATGAAATTACGATGAAATTACCGTACGTGTCAGTCAAGCCACACTTGATTTATTTTCGAGGTTAGGCTATAATTAACTTGCACATTAAAGCGCAAAGGTGAATATAATTTGGTTTATTTTGTCGTCAACCCGGCCGCCTGTTCCGGCAGAGCCGCCTCCGCCGTCCCCATCATCGAAAAGGCCCTGCGGGAAAGCGGCGAGCCGCACGCGTTTGTCCATACGTCCGCCCCCGGGGATTTTGACCGGGTCGCCGGGCTGATCGACTTTGGCGCGGCGGAAACGATCGTTTGCGTCGGCGGCGACGGAACGGTTCAGGAGTATGTCGGCCTGGCCGCCGGCAGAGATGTGAATTTCGGCGTCATACCCGCCGGAAGCGCCAACGATCTGCTGCTTTCAGTTCCGGGCGGCGGGCGCAAATTCCGCAATTATGAAGAAAGAATAACATATTTCACAAAAAAGGTCATCGCGCGCGGCACAATGCTTGCGGACGCCGTCCTTGTCAACGGCGAACGCTTTTTCCTCAACATCGGCGGAACCGGCATAGATATTCAGGTATTGAAAGGCGCGCAGCCGCTTAAAAAATATTTTTCCGGCGCGGCCTATTTCATCTCCCTGATCAAAAACGCCGTTACTTATAAGGCCGCCGAAATGACGCTGACAGTGGACGGCGTCACCGAGACGGCCGAATTCCTGCTGCTGGACGTCTGCAACGGGGCGTATTACGGCGGCGGCTTGCGCATAGCCCCGCCCGCCGTCATAAACGACGGGCTGATAACGCTTTGCAAGGTGAGGAAAATGCCCCGGCTCAAGCTAATGGCGCTTTTCCCGCTTGTCAAGCCCGGGCGTCACACGGGCTTCAAGGAAGTCTCGTTCGTAAACTGTTCTTCGGTAAAACTGGAGTTCGACGGCGTTATTACCGTAAATCTGGACGGCAACCTGATCGACTGCGAAAGCCCGCTAACATTCGAAATCGTCAAAAACGCCGTCCGGCTGATAGTATAGCGATTTCGATTGAAACTGGGCTTCAAGCTTCGCCGAAAACGCGTTGAAGCATCGCGATTTTCGGCTTGCTTTCAGCCCGTTTCAAAACGAAACGCCTATATAACTATTTCCCAAACACCTGCTGCGTGACGACGACCGAGGCCGCCACCCCCGCGAAGTTGGCGATAAGCGCGCCGGCCAGGGTGTAGCGCGTCTTGGTTATCTTTACGCTCAAAAAATAGACGCTCATCGTATAGAACACCGTCTCCGTGCAGCTCATCATCACGGAGACCAGCCGCCCCAGGTAGCTGTCCGTGCCGTAGTTCTTGTAGATGTCCAGCAGCATCCCGGTGGAGGCGGAAGAGGACACCAGCCGCATAAACGTTATCGGCGCAAGCTCTTTCGGGTAGCCGACGCTGTTCGTCAGCGGGGAGATAAGCGCGCTGATTATATCCAGCGCGCCGGACGCGCGCAAAATGCCGACGGCCACCATCAGCCCGATAAGCGTCGGCAGGATGTTGAGGACGGTCGTGAAGCCGTCCTTCGCCCCCTCGATAAACGTGCCGTACATATCGATTTTCTTGAGAAAGCCGTTCGCCAGCACCACCACGAAAACGACGGGTATGATAAGGTCAGAGATAAACGACATGATCTGCATCAGCCGCTCACCCTTTCGAATATCTTGGCGACGGCTATACCCGTTATCGTCGTGATGAACGTCGCGGCGAGCCCCGGCCCGACGATCTCCGCCGGGTTTTTTGAGCCGTACTGCGCGCGGTAGGCTATCACGCTTATTGTGATCAGCTGCAAGGACGACATATTGGTTATCATGAACATGCACATGGCGTTGCTGGCGCGCTCCCTGGCGCGGTTCAGCTTTTGCAGCTCCTCCATCGCCAACAGCCCGGCGGGCGTCGCGGCCCAGCCCAGCCCCAATATATTGGCGATCATGTTCGTGGCGATATGCTGCATGGCGGGGCCGCCCTGCGGCACGTCCGGGAACAGGAAGCGCAGCAGCGGGCGCATGCCCCGCGCGAGGCTGTCGAGCAAACCGCCCTTCTCCGCGACCTTCATCAGCCCCGTCCACATGGACATTATGCCCAGCATGGTTATGCACACTTCCACCGCGCCCCGGGACGATTCAATGACGGCGGCGGTGACCGCGCCCAGGCGCCCCGTCGCGGCGGCGGCGCCTATCCCGAGAATGATCATCCCGAACCACAATTTGTTTAGCACAGTACCGCTCCCGAACCCGGTATTTGTTTAAATATATTAGATTCGGGAAGTTAATATGAAAATCTTGTATTATTTTGCGGATAGACGCGAAAAGGGCGGCCGAACCGGGCCGCCCTTACAATGTTGTTTGTTATGATTTGATAACGCGGGCGGCGGTGACGTACGTCCGCGAGTAATAATCCGAGCTGAGGCTGCTTATCGTCACGCCCCAATGCGCTTTGGAGCTGGACGATTCGATGAAATTGCCGCCGCCAATGTACATGCCCACATGGGATATTCTGCCTTTGTTCGAGCCGTTGGTATCGAAGAACACGAGATCGCCGGGCTGCAAGTCGGCTTTTGAGACGCGCGCGCCGTCATTGACCATATCGCAGGACGACCTGTCCAGCGAGATGCCGTTATCCCGGAAGACCGAGTATATGAAACCCGAACAGTCACAGCCGGAACGGAGGCTTGTCCCGCCCCAGTGATACGGCGTTCCGATGAACTGCTTGGCGTAGCTGATGATCTGCTGGGCCTTTTTGGAGCCGGAGCCGGACGAATTATCCGAAGATGCCGAAGCCACGGGCTGGCTGGTTTTCGCGCTTGGCGCGGGCGCGCTTTTGGCCGCGCCTGCCTTGGCGGCTTTGGCCGGGGCCGCGTCGGTCAAGAAGTCTGTGCTGACATAGCCCGTAAAGCCATCGGCGGATACCTTGGCCCAACCGTTAGATACGGTCAGCACCTGGACGGCCTCTCCGTTTTGCAGGATGCAGACCACGCCGGAAGTCGTCGTGGCGTCTTTGCGCATGTTCAGGCCGTTATCGCATCCGATTACGTATTTTATTGCCGGATTCGCCGCGGCCGAGGCGGCCGGCGGGTTTACCGCCGGCACACTGCCGATATAATCGCCGGTTATGTAGTCTTTCATCACAAACCCGCTGACCCCCTGGAACGTCACCGCAAACCAATCCCCGGTTTTGCCGGTGACGGTGAGGGTATCGCCCTGATAGAGCTTGCCGACCACCGCGGCGCTTGTGTCCGGGGTCTGGCGTATGTTGACGCCGGACTCCGCGGCGGCCGCGTCTGCGGATTTGATATCGATGTATTTGGTTGATATGTATGCGGGATTGGCCGGGGCCGAATCTTCAAGGACGACCTGGAAAAAATCGCCGTCGGTCTTTTTGACGGTCACATCCTTGCCCTGCTCCAGCGTTATCAGTATGTCCGACGATATGGAACTTGCGGACCGCACGTTGACCCCGCTGTCATTGACGACGCCTTTGGCGTCCGCGAACACGGGAACGGCCCCGAACATTGCCACGGCCAGGCCGCAGGCGAACATGCCCGCTAAATTGCGCATTTTCATTTGTATGTACCCCCGATATAAAACATAGAGCGCCGCCGCTCCGCCGAAAATCTTTACGTAAATGTTACAGTATCGTTAACAAATATCCTGTAAATATTATAATAATATTAAATTAATTTGTCAATAGCTGTCGAAAAAAAATTTTTGGATTCGGCTGGAAGGCGGGCTAGAGGCCAGAAGCCAGAGGCCAGAGGCCGGATAAACCCGCAACTGCAGGGGACGGTCTTGAACGTTACGCGATCGGGAGGCGGCGCGAGATTGCGGGTCAAGCCCGCAATGACGGTGACTGTAGGGCCCGCAATGACAGAGACTGTATGGATTGCGACGACGGCAACTATAGGGAACGGTCTTGACCGGTACGCCTTCGCAGCGCGGCGCGATGTCTTGCACTTCGCTTCGCGAAGCGGCCCGAAGGGCCGGTTTTGCCGGAGGCAAAACTGCAAAAGCATCGCGCCCTACGGACGCGCGGCTTCGGTTTTATCCAGCTTCTAGTACCGCGTAATATCTAAAACTTTACACTTTACATGCACAAAGGACAGTACCTTTACATGCACAAACTGGATTGCTTCGGGCATATACGAGCGTGGGCCGCCAAGTCATTTGCCCTCGCAATGACGCGGCTGCAAGCAGCCACACGCCTTCAAGCCGTCATTGCGAGCCCAATGGCGCTTCGTATACTGATACGTATACGGGCGAAGCAATCCAGTGGGATTTGTAAAGATTTAGATAATACATTTCACTAGCTTCCATACTCTTCTTTCTTTAATAACGGCTATTGCCAATTGACACAAAACGGGTATAATGGTTATTGACGGTTATTATAATAGTAAAATATTAAAATAATAAAATATTAAATCATTGAGTGGTTGATAATGAAGAAAACGCGCAAGCCTTTTATTATAGCCCTGAACATTTTTATATTCGCCCTGCTGGTTTTTTTGGGCTATCAGCTTTTCGGCCTGGCGGGGCAGGGCCTGGCCTTTTACCGCCAGAACGAGGCGAAGCTCGCCGCCGAACAGGCGTTTAGCGCCCCGCCCCCGGCTTTGCCCGCGCCCTCGGCCCCGGTGAGCCGGCCCGGCTCCGCGAGCTCCGCCTACAGCACACCGGATCTGAACCGGAGCCTGGACATCGCCGCTGCCCCGGATTACGCCGCAAAAATAGAAGAGCTGCGGAAAACCTTCGGCAATGACGATATTGTCGGCTATCTGAAAATCGACGGGACCAGCATTGATTACCCCGTTTGCCAGGCCAAAGACAACGAATACTACCTTGACCACGATGTTTACAGAAAAGCCAGCGCGCTGGGCGCCCTGTTCCTGGATATGAGCAACAGCCCGGATTTTACGGATAAAAACAGCGTCATCTACGGCCACAATATGAAAAGCGACACAATGTTCCACGCCCTGCGATATTATGTCGATAAATCCTTCTACGAACAGCACAAAACCATAACCCTGGCGACGCGGTACGGATACACGGAGTGGGAGATATTCGCGGCGTACTCCACGACGACGGACTTTAATTATATCCAGACGGAATTCAACGGCGAGGCCGATTTCGCCAGGCTGCTGGATCAGTTTGTGAGCAAATCGGCGTATGACACGGGGGTTGCGGTGACGGCCGCCGATACGGTGCTGACACTGTCCACGTGCAACAATATCACGGATAACGGGAGGATAGCGGTAAACGCGAAGCTTATATCCGATATGCAATGATTATGTTAATTTGATTACATTATTTTGACACTTTTCGACGGCTTCCTTCATATTATTCAACATGAGGGCTTGACTTACGTGGTGTTAAAATGATTAAATCAATTTGCTTGGTTCTTGCGGCGGTTTTGTCGGTTTCCGCGTATTCCATGAATGCCGTTCCGGTATCCGCGGCTGGCATAACCGCGGAGGATGTTCCGTTATCCGCGGCGAACCCGGTTTCCGGCAAGGCTTTTTATCCGGCTTCTTTTAATGATTCCTCCGCGATCTCGGGCAATCTGGGTAAGATAGACGCGTCCAATATCGGCCAGGGCTATGTATTGGCCGAATATACCGGGGCCTCCTCAAAAGCAGCGCTGCTATACATCATAAAAGGCTCCGAAAAATTCGCCTTTCCCCTGGATTCCAAAGGCGGCGCCTGCGTCTATACGCTTACCTGGGGCGACGGTTCGTATAAGCTGCAAATCTTGCAGCAAGTAAGCGGCAACAATTACGCCGTCGGGCTTTCGACGGACGTTAGCCTGAACCTGGGCGGCAGTTACGCGCCGTTTTTATGCCCCAGCCAGATAGTGCGGTACGGCGCGTCAAGCGAAGCCGTAGACCAGGCGGCGACGCTTTGCGAGGGTTCCGGCAGCGACCTGGAAAAGGTCACGGCCGTGGTAAAATATGTGATGGACAATATCAGATACGACTACCCCAAGGCGGATTCCACCGTCGGCGGCAACTTTAACGATTTCATTCCAAATGTTGACCAGACGCTGGCGCTGAAAAAAGGCATATGCTTCGATTATTCGGCGCTGGTGGCGTGCATGCTGCGTTCGCAGGGCATACCCACGCAGCTTGTGGTGGGGTACGCCGGCAACGGCGGCGGCTCAAAGGTATACCACGCCTGGAACGAGATTTACATCAACGGCAAAGGCACAATATTGGTCGGTTTTTCCGTGAACGGGGACAGCTGGGATTTAATGGATACAACATTCCTGGCCAGCGGCAAGAGCAACCTTAAGGCCGTAATAAAAATAGTTCAGGATGATAAGAATTATCAGCCTCAATATATATTCTGAAATATCGGTAGGAGATGCTTATGGCTGCAAAATCTTATACGAAACAGTATTCAAGGCGGGAATTGTCGTTTTTCTGCTATCAGCTTTCGCTGATGCTCAAGTCCGGCCTGACACTGTCCGACGGTTTAGGTTCAATGCTCGAAGAGAACCCTGGCGACGCGGTACTGAGGCGCATCGCCCGGCAGGTGGAAGACCGGCGTACCCTGAAAAAGGCGCTTAGCGACGCCGGCGGCTTTCCACAGTACATGATATCTATGGTCGAGATAGGCGAAAGTTCCGGTAAGCTCGACGAGGTACTCTCGAATCTCTCTGATTTTTACGACCGCGAAGACAGGCTCAGGGGCAGAATACTGAGCGCGATAGCGTACCCGGCGCTTATAATCGTCATGGTGGCTATTGTCGTCTCAATCCTGGTAACAAAGGTTATGCCAATATTCAGTAAGGTCTTCAACGAATTGGGCACGCAGATGTCCGCTTCCGCGCAGCTGATTATGAACGTCGGCCAGGCGGTGAGCCAGTGTATGATGGTCGTTGTGATATTCCTGGCCGTGATAATGGTCGCAATATTGATATTATCGCGCACAAAGCGGGGCATGGAGACCCTGTCCGGCTTCGCCTCCAATTTCTTCCTGACACGGGGGATTTCCAGAAAAATCAGCGTCAGCCGCTTCGCCTCGGCGTTTTCCATGCTCATGTCCAGCGGCTACGACATGGATTCCGCCTTTGACCTGCTTCCCTCCATAGTCACGGAACACTATATAAGAGAAAAGATAAAAGGCGTCCGGGACGCCATAGGCAGGGGAGTTTCGGCCATGGAGGCTTTCCGCGATTCCGGGATTTTTACCGGGCTGTATTCCGGCATGGTTTCAGTGGGCTTTAAGACCAGCAATATTGTCGAGGTTATGCGCAAGATCGCGGAGGTATACCAGGAGGACACGGAAAATTCAATTAACGGCCTGGTTTCGCTGATAGAACCCGTGCTGGTTTCCGTAATCTCCGTTATTATAGGTGTTATCCTGGTTTCCGTAATGCTTCCGCTTATCGGCATCATATCCTCGATAGGATAAGAAGGGGGCGGTGACTTTTGGGCAGTATTATTGATTCGGAAGAAGGAAAGGCGTATTTAAAAAGCCGCGTGCGCCAGCAAAACAGGCTCATCAGGAGCATAGCCGTTTCCTTCGCGGCTTTCGCGCTGGTGGCCGGCGTCTTTGTATATGTAATTTCCGGTATTTCCGGCGGCGCGGATAACCGCGAGATGCAGTACCTGACCGACGCCGTAAACCGCGCGGCCGTCAGCTGCTACGCCATAGAGGGCCGTTACCCGCCGAATGTGGATTATATCACGCAGCACTACGGCGTCGTGGTCGACAGCGCCAGATACGTCGTGAGTTATCAGCTTTTTGCCTCCAATATCCCGCCTAATGTGCAGGTTATTGAGAACGGCGCGGAAAATACGGGGGTGACGCTGCCGTGAGACGTCAACAAAAATTCAGTCAGGCGCATTCGTTTGAGAGCGTTTTCGTACTGCTGCTGATATCCGTGCTGGCCATATGCACGCTGTTCGTCGTCGTGTTCGGCGCGCGCGTGTATGGAAGCGTGGTCAAAAGCGCCGACGCCAACTTCGTCACGCGCACCGGTTTATCGTATGTGGCCAATAAAATACGCTGTTACGACGCCGACCAGCTTTCCGTGATAAATACGGAAGCGGGCAAAACCCTTCGCGCCGAGGAAAACATCGGCGGGGATATTTACGATACCTACCTGTATTATTATAACGGCTCCATTTATGAGCTGCCGGCCGCCGCCGGCCAGAGCTTCAAAGCGGCTGACGGCACCGAGATTCTGAAATGCGGCGGGCTGGATTTCTCAATGCCTTCCCCGGACGCTATAAAGGTGTCGGTTACAGACGCTTCCGGCAAACCGAGCGGCCTGACGCTCACAATGCGTTCCGCTTCAAAGAGTTCATAGCGAGGTGTTGACAGTGCGGATTTCATCAAAAAGTATTGGCTCAATGATAGAGATAACTATCCTTATCCTCGTTATAGCCTTTGTCTCAAGCGTGACGCTTCAGGTTTTCGCCAAGGCCTATGAGTTGAAGCGGGATTCCGCGGATATGACAAATGCCGCCATACTGGCGGAAAACACGCTGGAAGGCTGGAAAACGGACAACGGCGCGCTGCCGTTGACGGTGCCGGCCGTCGGCTATGACGCGAATTGGAATATTATGCCGGGTTCGGCGGAAGGCCTGACCGGCTTCAGCCAGGCCGCCGGCGACAAAACGCTCTACACGCCCGTTTTTTCCTCGGAACCGCGGGATATTACGAAATTGCCGAGGTATGTGATGATTTTTGGGCGCGCCGACAGTTATCAAAACGATTGCGTGCTGACCGACGGAACCCTGTCTGTTTTTTCCTTAAACGGCGCGGCTTCCGCCAAGCTTCTGGTTCAGCTGCAATACGGGGATTACGGGCCGGCGGGCCGGCAATAGGGGTGGTCTTATCTTGGATAACAACGGGGGCGTAAACGTCGGAACGGCGACTGTGCTGATAATCTTTCTGGTGCTGTGTCTGGCGGTTTTTTCCACATTGTCGTTCGTTTCCGCGTATTCCGATTATAAAATTTCCGAAAAAAACGTGTCCTCCATCGGCGCATACTACAGCGCCGACGCACAGGCGATGAAAAAAATAGCCCAGATCGACGGCGCGCTGGAACCCATTTTGCTGGGCCTGTACGCCTCGTCCGCCGCAAACCCCATGCCGGCCGCGTATTATAACGCCGCGGAACAGGCCCTGGCCAAAATCGACGGGGTCAGCGTCACCGCCGGCCCCGGCGGAAACCCGCGGGCGGCCTTCAGCATACCCCTGGACGATTACCGGACGCTCTCCGTCGTGCTGAGTATCACGGGCTCCGGCCCGGGGGACAGATACAGGATAACCTCGTTCAAGGTAGTATCGAACGACAATGTTCAATAACACGGGCGGTGATATTATGGGCGCGAATTTAAACGTGACCGGTATATTAAAAGATTGCGTCGAAAAAAACGCGTCCGACATCTTCATCATAGCCGGCGCGCGGCTTATGTACAAGATCGACGGAAAGATAGCGCCGCAGTCCGAGGCGCCGCTTATGCCGGACGACACGGAAGAAATCGTCCGGCAAATTTTTGCCTGCGCGAAAGACCGCGACCAGGCCGCGTTCCGGCGGGATATGGCGGATGATTTTTCTTTCTCTGTGCCAAAATTGGGCAGATTCAGGGTAAACACGTATTTTCAAAGGGGCTCACAGGCGGCCGTTCTGCGTTATGTGCGCTTTAACCTGCCGGATTACAGGAATCTGGGCATACCGGATATCGTGATGGAGCTGGCGGCAAAGAAGCGCGGCCTGTGTCTGGTCACGGGCCCGGCCGGCACCGGCAAATCGACCACGCTTTCGAGCATTGTGGACAGGATAAACAGCACCCGCATGGAACACATTGTAACCATCGAAGACCCGATTGAGTACCTGCATTCCCACAAACAGAGCATCGTCAGCCAGATTGAGGTAAACAGCGACGTGCCTTCATACGTGCAGGGCCTGAAATCCAGCCTGCGGCAGTCGCCGAACGTCATCCTGCTGGGCGAGCTGCGCGACCTCGATACCATCAGCATTGCCATGACGGCGGCGGAAACGGGGCAGTTGGTGCTTTCCACCCTGCATACGCTGGGCACGTCTAACACAATCGACCGCATCGTCGACGTTTTCCCGCCCTCCCAGCAGCAGCAGATACGCGTGCAGCTTTCGATGGTGCTGGAGGCCGTCGTCACCCAGCAGCTTGTGCCCCGGGCGGACGGCCGCGGCGTGGTCCCGGCGTTCGAGGTCCTGCTGGTAAACACCGCGATACGCAACATGATCCGCGATTCCAAGATATTCATGATAGACAACGTCATATACGCCTCCGCGTCCGAGGGCATGATCAGCATGGATGTCAGCCTGTACAACCTCTGCGCCGACGGCGTGATTTCAAAGGAGACGGCGATTATGCACAGCTTCAATAAGGATGTGCTGTCGAAAAAGCTGGGGAATATTGAGTAATGGATGTTAAGTGCTTCCGGGGATGGTAATAAATGTATTTAGATCATTTTACACTGGGAGATTTAATCGGGTGGCTGACGGGTGTCGCGGTCGCGGCCTCCGCGCTTACCGCCGCGTTTGATAGATTCATTAAACCGCTGATTCACGCCAAAAAGAACAGCGACAAGGCCCTGGTCAACGCCGATACAATATCCAGGCTGAAAGACAATATGTGCGAGAGCAACAGGGTAATCCTTAAATCCATCCTCGCCATACTGGAGCACGCGGAGGACGCAAGCCACACCGGCGAGCTTTCAAAGGCAAAAGGCGATATAATAGAGTATCTGACGCATCAAAAAACGAAAGCGTGACAGGGCGGCGCACGTTAATTTCATCGCTTATGACAATCTTGTTACAAAGCCTTCTATTTTCTAGTACGATGTAAGCTCTAAAACTTTACATTAAGCCAGTATAAAAAGCAGTCATTTTACGCGCATGAACTGGATTGCTTCGGACATTTTTGCATACCGGTACTTAGGCCTTCCGCCCTCGCAATGACGCGGCTGCAAGCAGCTACACGCCTTCCAGCCGTCATTGCGAGCCCAATTGCGCTTCGTATGCTGATACGTAAACGGGCGAAGCAATCCAGTGGGATTTGTAAAGATTTAGATAATACATCGTACTAGCCTCTAGCGTGACTTTCAAAGTTACGGAAACAAAAGCTTTGGTAACGGCGTAAAATCAAGGTTTATAAGCATTTTGTCTGTATAACCTAACTTTATAAACATAAAATGGATATAAAATGACA
>Ga0209629_10002981_pt1 | contig 11859 bp, 11 predicted proteins | sample TergutCu122P5_FD_187286 | JGI IMG/M metagenome (GOLD analysis project Ga0209629, IMG submission 187286) | Cubitermes ugandensis P5 segment gut microbial communities from Kakamega Forest, Kenya - Cu122 P5 (SPAdes) (version 2) | ecosystem: Host-associated > Arthropoda: Insects > Digestive system...
GACGACGGCGGGTTGCCCGATAACGTCCCGGATAAAGTCGTTCGCTAAGGAGGCGTATAAATAGGCGGAATAGGAAATATCCGGCTTATCCGAAAAGCCGCAGCCCAGAAAATCGAACGAATAAACCCTGTGGTTTTTCGACAGCAAGGCGGCCGCGCGCCGCCACTCCGCGGAGGACGAACCGGGGAAAAGGCTGTGGAGCAGCAGTATGGGCCGGCCGCGGCCGGCCGCGGTGTAGCTGATCTTGCCGTGCCGCCAGTCGTAGAAAAGGCGCCTGTTTTTCGTTTGCGCGGGCGCGCCGCCGGCTTTGTGGAACGTCAGATAGTTTGCCGCCGACATAAAGCCAAGTATCCCGGCCAGCGCGAAGACGAGCTTCAGGAGTTTTTTCATTCCGATTGCCTCCCCGAAAGGATATATTATATAATATACTCCGAAACCACTTTTGTAAATATTTCAAATCCGCCGCGAGTATATATAAACTATAGCTACGATTCGCGGAGGTACATATGAACCAGTTATTGCTGCTGATAGCCCAGCTGTTGTTCATATCCATAATGCAGACTGTGATAGAGGCCTTTCTCGACACCGAAAAGAGGGAGCAGCAAAAGAAGATACTGAACATCGCCTGCATTTTGGGGAGCCTGTACTTTTTGCTGCAGTTCGTGTTCACATACGTGATAAAGGAGATAAACACGCTCGTGAAGCTGCCGTTTTAACCTGCGAATCTATACCGGAGGTGTTAGTCGGAAATAAGATTGATAATGCTAAATGTCTAAGAAACATACCTTATCTATATTGAATTACGCGCCGCATGTGTTATACGAATCTCGATTAAAATCTTCACAGTCTGTCGCCTAGAACGCCGTAGAAGCGTTCGGCGTTTCGGCTCCGCCTGTGAAGTTTTAATCTGAGATTCGTATTAGGCGGGGGCTTGCCCCCGCCGTGCCATGCGGTCATACGGGAGTTCCCGGCGGGGGCAAGCCCCCGCCCTACTGTATGTTTTGAATATTTGGCAATTCAACCTTATTTCCGACTAATACGAATCTCAGATTAAAACTTCACAGGCTGAGCCGAAACGCCGAACGCTTCTACGGCGTTCTAGGCGACAGACTGTGAAGATTTTAATCGAGATTCGTATAACACCATTCCGGAACTTGCGCCCGGACCTTGGTTAGTGATATATTATGGGACGGGCCGTGAAGTCGTTTCGATTTGAAATGAGCTGAAAACGAGCGCGAAACGACCAATGTGCAGGGGCGTTTCGCGCGAAGTTTGAAGCTAAATTTCAAACGAAACGACAATATTGTGCTGAAAGCTCCCGACGAAAGGGTGGTGCCCCGCGTGACAAAAAGCGCCTTCGATATACGCCGTATGACCGTCTCCGCCCTCCTGCTCGCCGCCGCGCTGATACTCAGGGCGGCCAGCTTTACCTTGCCGGTCGCCGGCGCGCCCGTGATACGCGTCTCCTTCAGCGGGCCTTTCGCGCAGTTCCCGGCGGTCGCCTTCGGCCCCGTGTTCGGGGGCGTCGTGTTCGGGCTGCTGGATGTCATATCTTTTGTCTGGCATCCGACAGGCGGCTATATCCCGTGGATAACCGTGAACATGGCGCTGCAGGGCGTTTTGACAGGCCTGTTATGGAAGAAAATGGAAAAACTGCGCGAGACGGCGGTTTCCGGGGCTCTCTTTTGCGTATTCGGGGCCGCCGCGCTGTACGGCGGTGTCAACCTCGTCCTGACGCGGGCGCTGCCCGGCTGCGCCTATATAGGCTGGCTCTCCGGCATAGGCGCGAAAACCCTGTTTGCAACGGCCGGGCTGATGATCGTCGGCGTCGTGGGCATCGTGACTCTGCTGATCGGGCGGCGTATGTCGCCACTGTTCAATAAGCTGCTGTTTTCAGCCGGGATCCCCTCGCTCCTGGCCAGCACGGTCAACACCTACATACTCCGCGCCTACATGCTGACGTCGGACAAGCCCTTCTTATTGCTGTGGCTGCCCAAGATCGCGGAGGCGTCTGCGATAATGTTCTACAACGCCTATGTCCTGGTGATTTTGGTAAAAATATACGAGATAGCCAGGACAAAGGTCAAGGCGTTAAACTGACAAATAAGTAGCAGATTGATATTACGCGGGGCGCGCCGTCCCTGCAAGCGGCGGGTGATAACATGAAGAAAATGCGGCTAATTTACAACCCCGACGCCGGCGACAAGAGTTTCCGTTTATCCCTGGACGCCTGCGCCGAGATATTCCAGAACGCCGGCTACGCGATACATCTCCAACGGGGCGTGAAAACGGAGGCGCTCGCCGCCGCGTTCACGGAAAACCGGGATTACGACCTCATAGTGACGGCCGGCGGCGACGGCAGCGTGAACACCGTGGTGAACGCGATGGTGGAACACGGCGTCGGCGCGCCGCTGGGGATAATTCCGGCAGGGACGTCGAACGACTTCGCCAGGCACCTGAGGATTCCGCAGAACCCGGAGGCGGCCGCGCTCGCGCTGATCCGGGGCGAGGCCGCGCCCTGCGATGTCGGCGAAGCCAATGGGCGAAGATTCATAAACGTGTTCGGCGCGGGGCTTTTGACGAACGTGTCGCACAAGGTCGATACCGCGATGAAGGACAATTTCGGTGCGCTGGCCTATTATATCAAGGGCCTGGGACAGCTTCCGAACCTGACGCCGATCCCCGTGCGGATCACGGTGGACGGGGCAGTAATAGAGGAGGAGATATGCCTGCTGCTGATCCTGAATTCCTCCTGCACGGCCGGCTTTGACAAACTTTCGCCGGGGGCTGTGCTCGACGACGGCCTGTTTGAACTCTTCGCGGTAAAGGCAATACCGATCCGGGATTTGACGGTGCTGTTCCTGAAAGCCCTTTGGGGCCGGCATATCGACGATCCGGCGCTGATTCTGACGAAGGGGAGCGGCTACAGAGTCGAATGCCTGGCGGCTTCGGAGCTGCCGGTCTTCCGGGAGACGGACGTGGACGGGGAGAGCGGGCCGGATCTGCCCGCGGAGGTCAATGTTCTGCGGCATGGCATCCAAATAATCAAGCCAAAGATATAATATCGGAGGAATACGATGAGTTTTTCGGAAAAAATAGCGGAATGGATAAGCGGCTATTGCTTCGATATGGAATACGCGGATATCCTGGCGTCGATAGAAGCGCCGGCGGCCGCCGGCAAGGGGGATTACGCCTTCCCGTGCTTCAGGCTGGCCAAGGCCAGGAAAACGGCCCCAAAGGTCATCGCGGAGGAACTGGCCGCGGCGCTCGGGGCAAATAAGCCCGGGTTTATAGACGAAATCGCGCCGGTAGGAGGATATGTGAATTTCTTTGTCAACAAGGCGGGCTACGCGCGGGAGATCCTGGGCGAGATCCTGGAGAAGCGGGACGCTTACGGCGATTCGGACATGGGGGCCGGGAAAACCGTCATAGTCGAGTATTCCTCCCCAAACGTGGCCAGGCATTTCCACGTAGGCCATTTGGGCACCACGTTGATCGGGCGCGTCCTGTACAACTTATTCAAATGCCTGGGATACAACACGTTCGGGCTGAATTTTCTGGGGGATTGGGGAACGCAGTTCGGCAAACTGGTGACGGCCTACAAAAGATGGGGCGCGGAGGAGGACGTCAGGGAACGAGGCATAGACGCGCTGACGGAGCTGTACGTCCGTTTCCACGCGGAAGCCGAAAAGGACCCGGCGCTGGAGGACGAGGCCAGGGGCTGGATGCTGAGAATGCAAAACAAAAACGCGGAGGCGCTGGGGCTCTGGAAATGGTTCTGCGAGCTGAGTATGAGGGAATACATGGAGACTTACGAGCGGCTGGGCGTCAAATTTGATTTGTTTAGGGGAGAAAGCTATTACAACGACAAGATGGACGCCGTCGTCGAGGAGCTCAGGGAGAAAAACTTGATGGTGCAAAGCGAGGGCGCGATGATCGTGGATCTTTCGGAGTACGACATGGCCCCGTGCCTGATCCTAAGGAGCGACGGCGGGACTCTGTATCCCACGCGGGATATCGCCGCGGCGCTGGACAGATACCGGACATATCATTTTGACAAGTGCCTGATTGTGACCGACTACGCCCAGAGCCTGCACTTCGCCCAATGGCGCAAGGTGCTGTTTTTGATGGGGTACGCCTGGGCGGACGACATTGTCCACATACCTTACGGGCTCATGAGTTTCGAGTGGGGCAAGATGTCCACGCGAAAGGGCCGCGTGATAAAAATGACGGATATTCTGGACGAGGCTGTGAAGAAAACCAAGCAAATAATTGAGGAAAAGAACCCCGAGCTTCCGGACAAGGACCGCGTGGCGGAGATGGTCGGCCTCGGGGCGGTGACTTTCGCCCAGCTTTACAACAACAGGATAAAGGACGTGTCGTTTTCCTGGGAGCGCTACCTGAACTTCGACGGGGAGACCGGGCCGTACCTGCAATACGCCTATGTGAGGACATGCGGGGTGCTGGAAAAGGCCGAGGCAGTATACCCGGGATATGACTATCCCGAAACCAACTACGCGATGTTAAGCGACGAGTATTCCTTCGAGGTCATAAGAAGGGCGGGGGAATTCCCCGGGAAATTGATCGAGGCGGCGGAAAAGTACGAGCCGTATATAGTTTCGCGGCATCTGATAGCGCTGGCGCAGGCTTTCAACAGATTTTACCATGAAAACCCGGTCGTCGTGGAGGACGAGAAGCTGAGAGGCGCGCGGCTGGCGCTGACTTCCGCCGTAAAGACGATATTGGGCAAGGGCTTGGGGATTCTGGGGATAGCCAGGCCGGAAAAGATGTGACGGCGCGCGGGCTATCGCAATTCGCAATAAAAACGTGTACAAGCGCCTCACGAAAATGTCAATCGATGGACATAACTGTGAGGTATCATATTGCGATTTCGTTTCAATTCGCGATAAACCTTCCCGGCTCCTTTGCGTATATAATGAAAAGAAAACAAAGGAGCTGATAATATGCAATGTGTGACACATCCGACCAGGGAGGGCGTCAACACCTGTTGCGAATGCGGGACGTGGCTTTGCGACGATTGCACCATAGAGGCGGGCGGCAGGCTTTTCTGCAGGAAATGCCTGCAAAAGGCACTGGACTGCGCGCCAACCTCCGGCGGCGCCGCGCCGAGGCCCGCTGACGCGTGGGAGTGCTGCGGAGAGAAGCGCCGCATCAGCAAATTCCTGCTGTTCGTCTGCTCGCTGATTTTGCCCGGAGTCGGCTACATGTACCTCGGCCTTATGAAGCGGGGCCTCTTCACTTTGACTTCCTTTTTCGTACTGGTGAGCGTCATAGCGGTCCTGCACATGCCGATCCTGGGCGTGCTGATATGCATCCTCTGGATCACCGCGTTCTTTGACGGTTTTCACATCAGAAGAAAGCTCGTGGACGGCGTCCGCGTGGAGGACGGGATCGAGGACATAGCCGCTTTCGTAAGGCGCAACAAGGCCGTTGTGATTGTTATGGCGGCCGTGTTCCTGGCGCTTGGGTTCTTCTCCGGCAATAGCCACTATATGCAGCACGCCTACATGTACTACGGCGGGGGCGGCGGAATCGCCGATTACGCGGCAATGCGCTCCCCGCTTCGCGGCCTTGCGCCCGTGGCGTTTTTCGCGCTGGGGTTATTCTTTTTGGCCAGGGTGTTCCGCAAGTCCCGCTGCAGGCGTGTTTTGAAAACGGACGAAAAAGCCGGACGCAGCCCGGAGGACGGGGCCGGCGGGAACGACACGCGGGGACTATAAGAAGGAAGAAATAAAAAGAGAGGGAACCTTTCGGATCGCGCCTGATCCGGTTCTCTCTCTTTTTCTCGTTCGCGTTATGTATTCCGTTGTTTCCCCGATCCGTTTCTCGCTCCGTGCGTCTATGTACGTTTATCCCGGATAATAAGAGCTATCACATCACCCCCTGGAAGGGACGTTTTTATTAATTTAAGGGGTTTGCGCGCCGGGAAGTCTCGGTTGCCAGGATGCGCAAGCCCCCTTTTTTCACAGGTTCGCGCGGAAGCCGGATCGACTAGCAGAACATTCTTCCGCCGGACATCATCATCATGAGGAAAAATAACATCATCGAGTTTTCGCCGCTGAACATCCCCGGGTTGAAAATCATCATCATGAGCAGGATCATTAGCATGTCGTTCCCTTGGGCGGGCGGAACTCCTACGCCGAGTGGGTTCATCAAAAAACCTCCTAAAAGTGTTTAGACCCCGAAAATCATCCGAAGTAGCTTTCACGCGTCGTATGTGGGACGGATTTTCCAAGATTCTAATACATCTTATGAGGAGGCCGTTGTTTGTTGCATGTACCCAATACTAAATGTACCGATATTTGTTTTCCGTGTCCAGCTCTCTGTAAAAGCACGTCCTGTTCCCGGTGTGGCAGGGCACGCCCGTCTGCTCGATCAGAAGCAAAAGCGAGTTCTCCTCGCAGTCGTAAAAAATCTTCCTGACGGTCTGGAAGTTTCCGGACGTCTCCCCCTTCAGCCAGAGCTTTTTGCGGCTCCGGCTGAAATAGTGGGCCTTTCCCGTCTCGATCGTAAGCGCCAGGGACTCGCGGTTCATATAGGCCAGCATCAGGACGTCCTTGGTTACATAGTCCTGGGCTATCGCGGGGATCAGGCCGTTCTGGTCAAAATGCAAAAGCTCCGTGATATTGCCGGAACCGTTTTCAATCCCGTTCATAGAGTTCTATCGCCTCCCTCAAATCTATAGCGCCGGTGTACAACGCCTTTCCTATGATCGCCCCCGCCGCGCCGATCTCCCTCAGCCGCCGCAGATCCTCCTGGCAGGACACCCCGCCCGAGGCGATGATTTCGAGGCCGGTCAATCTTATCAGGGCTTCCGTCCCGCGTACATTCGGGCCGGACATCGCCCCGTCTTTTGAAATGTCGGTGTATATGACGGTTTGTACGCCCAGGCTTTTGATCTCCAGGCAAAGGTCGGACGCCTTCACGTCTCCGCTCTCCTCCCAGCCGGAAATCTTTACCGTTCCGTCCAGCGCGTCGATCCCGACGGCGATCCTGTCCTTTCCGTACTTCCTCAGCGCGTCCGCGACCAGCTCCCTGTTTCTGACCGCCGCCGTTCCCAAAATGACCCGCGACACTCCCAGCTCCATACGCAGGTCTATGTCCTCCATGCCCCTGACGCCGCCGCCGAGCTGGAGAGGTATCGTTACGCGCGAGAGCATTTGCGCGACGACGCCGAGGTTCGCTCTGCTCCCGCTCCGCGCCCCGTCCAGATCCACGGAGTGTATCCAGGACGCGCCCAGCTTCTGCCACTGCGACGCGCGGCTTGCAGGGTCGCCGCCGTAAAGCGCCGAATCGTCGAACCTGCCGCCGGGGGCGAGCCTCACGCATTTTCCGCCCCATATGTCTATCGCCGGATATATCCGCATCACAGAATCCCCTTTGTCGAGCGCGCGCCGAGGATTCGCAGGTCGCGGGTCACGGCCTGCTCCAATGCCTGCCCGAAGGCCTTGAAAACGGCCTCGGCCATGTGGTGCCCGTTTTTGCCGGCGAGCGATTTTATATGCAGGTTCGCGCCGGCGCTGACGCAGAAGGCGCGGAAGAACTCCTCCACCATTTCCGCGTCCATGTCGCCCAGTTTCCCCGGCGCGAAAGCGCAATTGAAAGCTAGGTACGGCCTGCCGGAGAAGTCTATCGCGCAGAGCGCCAGCGCCTCGTCCATCGGCACCGTCGCCGAGCCGTACCTGCGTATGCCTTCCTTCGCGCCCAATGCCTTCGCGAAGGCCAGGCCCAGGCATATCCCCGTGTCCTCGACCACGTGGTGGCAGTCGACCTCCAGGTCGCCGGAGCAGGCGATTTCGGCGTCGATGAAGCCGTGCCTCGCGGTTTGCGCCAGCATGTGGTCGAGAAAGCCCACGCCGGTCTTTATGGTGTATATCCCCGCGCCGTCCAGTTCTATCCTGACCGAGACGTTCGTTTCATTCGTTTTGCGCTCGATTTTTCCGATTCGGCTCATTTTTATCCCCCTTACAGTCTGATTCGGACGGCTTCCGCGTGGGCGGACAGCTTTTCCATCTCCGCGAAGGCCGTGACGTCCGCCGCGGCCTGCCTGAGCGCCTCTTCCGAAAAAGATATGACGCTGGTTTTCTTGACAAAATCGTCCACGCACAAAGGCGAGAAGAACCGCGCCTTGCCGTCCGTCGGTAAAATGTGGTTCGGCCCGGCGTAGTAGTCGCCCACGGGCTCCGGCGTATAGGGCCCCAGGAAAACAGCGCCGGCGTTTTTGACAAGCGGGAGGAATGAAAAAGCCTCCCCGACGCAAAGCTCCAGGTGTTCCGGGGCGATTTCGTTCGAAAGGGCGAGCGCGGCGCGTATGTCCGGCACGACGGCGATTGCTCCGTTGTCGCGGAGAGAGGCCGCGGCGGCCGCGCCTGTCGGGAGCGTCCGGATCTGCCTTTCCAGTTCCAACTGGACGGCGGCGGCCAGCTCCGCGCTGTCCGTCAGGCAGATCGCGCTCCCCATTATATGCTCCGCCTGGGAGAGCATGTCGGCGGCCACATATGCCGGGTTCGCCGCGGCGTCGGCTATGACCGTTATCTCGCTGGGCCCGGCGATAGAATCTATGCCGACCTGACCGAAAACGCTCTTTTTGGCCAGGGCCACATACAGGTTGCCGGGCCCGACGACCTTGTCGACCTTTTGGACGGTTTCGGTCCCGTAGGCCAGCGCCGCGATGGCCTGCGCGCCGCCAAACTTGTATATTATGTCGACGCCGGCGATATGCGCGGCCGCGGCGAGGGCCGGGCTGATCTCCCCGTTTCCGTCCGCCGGCGTGCAGACCGCCACGCTTTTGACGCCCGCGACTCTGGCGGGGATGACGCACATCAGCAAGGACGAAGACAGGACAGCCGTCCCGCCGGGCGCGTACGCCCCGACACTTTCAACCGGCGTGACCAGCTGGCCCAGTATCTCGCCGTTTTCGCCCGTCTCGAACCAGCTCTTTTGCTTCTGGAGGGCGTGGAACTTCTCTATGCGCTTTGCCGCGCGGGCTATTACGCCGTATTTTTCCGGCTCCAGGCGTTTCGCGATCTCCGCGATCCCGTCGGGATAAAGCACCGCGCTTTTGGCGTCCAGCCTGACCTTATCCCACTTTTCAGTATAGTAAAAGAGGGCCTCGTCTCCCCGCGTTTTTATGTCCTCGATCACGCCGTCCACGACCTTCTGCGCGTCCCGGATGTTGTCATAGGAGCTTTGGACGCTGTCGTGGGACTTTCCGGCGGCCTTCGCCAGAAAGGCCCGCCTGTTTGCTTCGGTTATATAGGTGATCCCAATCATGCACAGACCTCCCTTGGAACTGAGGTTCAGTATATATCATGGCGGCGGAAATGGCAAGGTTCTGGAATTTGGGTTCATTATTTCTTGCGGTTTGCGAATTAATCGTATATTATTTAATCAAACACTCTGTATCGGAAGCCCAATCGCTTTCCAAAGGAGCTGACCTTTTATCCGCGACTTACTTCTCGGCATCGACATAGGCACTTCCGGCTGCAAGGCCGCGCTCTTCCGGACGGACGGCTCCGTGGCCGCGGAGGCGTCCGCGCCTTATCCCGTGAGCTATCCCCGCCCCGGCTGGGCGGAGCAGGACGCGGAGGAGTGGTGGCGGGCGGTTTGCCTGGCCGCGCGCAAGACGCTGGAAATAAGCGGCGCGGATTCGGCGCAAATCATCGGTGTCGGCGTCGACGGCCAGAGCTGGTCGGCCGTTCCGGTGGACAGGCTCGGCCGGAGCCTTTGCCCGACGCCCATATGGATGGACACGCGGGCGGCGGACGTCTGCGCCCGCCTCGCGCGGGAAATCGGCGGGGAGCGGATATTCGGGGTTTCCGGCAACCCGCTGAGCCCCTCGTATTCCTTGCCTAAAATCCTGTGGATGCGCGAGAACAGGCCGGAGGTCTACGAAAAAACCGCCTGCTTCCTGCAATCCAACAGCTTCATCGTATACAGGCTGACGGGCGCTCTCACCCAGGACTTGTCCCAATGCTACGCGTTCGCCTGCTTCGATATGAGAAAAGCCGCGTTCGACGCGGAAATAGCCGGGGAAATGGGCTTCGACCTGTCGCTTATCCCGGAGGCCGTTTTAAGCCATCAGGCTGTCGGCAAGGTGACGAAAGAAGCGGCGGCGCAGTGCGGCCTGGCCGAGGGCACGCCAGTGGCGGCCGGGGGGCTGGACGCGGCCTGCGCCACGCTGGGCTGCGGCGTCGTCAGGGCCGGGCAGACGCAGGAACAGGGCGGCCAGGCCAGCGGCATGAGCATCTGCATGGAAAAGTATCACGCCGACCCGAGGCTGATCCTGGGCTGCCACGTCGTGCCGGGCCAATGGCTGCTCCAGGGCGGCAGCGTCGGCGGCGGCTCGCTCAAATGGCTTCGGGACAGTCTTTTTCCTGACCTGACCTTCGAAGAGATGAGCCGCATGGCCGAAACCGTTCCGGCGGGCTCGGACGGGCTGGTGTTCCTGCCCTACATGGCCGGGGAGCGGAGCCCCGTGTGGGACCCGGCCGCAAAGGGCGCGTTCTTTGGCCTGGACTTCGCCAAGACGCGGGCGCATATGGCGCGGGCGGTCATGGAGGGCGTGGCGTTCTCCCTCAGGCACAACCTGGAGACGGCGGCGAACGCGGGCGCGGAGGTTTCCGTGATGAACGCCGTCGGCGGCGCGGCCAACAGCCTGGTCTGGACGCAGATCAAGGCGGACGTGACAGGCAAGCCGATCGAGGTGCCGTCGTCGGACACGGCCGGGACCTTGGGCGCGGCAATGCTGGCCGGCGTGGCCGCGGGCGTGTGGGGCGGCTTCGGCGAGGCGGCCGCGAAGACCGTGAGGATAACCCGCCGGCATCAGCCGGACGGGAAAAACAGATCCGTGTACGACAGGCAGTATAGAGTTTACAGGGAGCTGTACGAGGATACAAAGGGATTGGGAAGATAAATATGAATCGGGATGGTTTTACAATGAAAGCAGCCGTTCTTTACGCTAACGACGACATCCGCTGGGCCGACTGGCCGGCGCCCGAGGCGAGGCCCGGGCACGTCGTGGTAAAGGTGAAATCCGCGGGCATCTGCGGCTCCGACGTGCCGAGGGTGCTCCAAAACGGCGCGCATTACTACCCCATCGTGCTCGGGCACGAGTTCTCCGGCGAGATCGCGGAGGTTGGGGAAGGCGTCGAAGGCTTCGCCGTGGGCGACACGGTCACGGGCGCGCCGCTTCTGCCCTGCATGGTCTGCGCGGACTGCCAGAGGGGCAACTACTCCCTCTGCAAGCATTACGGCTTCATCGGCTCGCGGGACCAGGGCGCCTTCGCCGAGTACGTCGCGTTCCCGGCGGCCAACGCCGTCAGATTCGACCCGGCCGTTTCCTTCGACCAGGCGGCCTTCTTCGAGCCGAGCACCATAGCCCTCCACGGCGTCCGCCTGAACGGCTACATCGGCGGCGCGGACGTGGCCGTCCTCGGCGGCGGCGGGACGATCGGGCTGTTCACTCTGCAATGGGCCAGGATTTTCGGCGCGAAGAGCGTGACGGCGTTCGACATTTCGGACGAGCGGCTCGCGCGGGCGGCGAAACTCGGCGCGGACGCGGCCGTGAACACTCTGACCGGAGACATTGAGAAGGACAAATACAATTTCGTCTTTGACGCGAGCGGGCAGCCTGACACGATCCGCCTTTCCTTCGAGCTGGCTGCGAACAGGGCGCGGGTGTGCCTCATCGGCACGCCGACGAAGGACATAACCTTTACGCCGCGTCTCTGGGAGGACATGAACCGGAAGGAATTCCTGCTGACGGGCAGCTGGATGAGCTATTCCGCGCCGTTCCCCGGCGAGGAGTGGGAGCTGACCGCGCGGTATTTCTCCGAC
>Ga0209629_10002983_pt1 | contig 11856 bp, 8 predicted proteins | sample TergutCu122P5_FD_187286 | JGI IMG/M metagenome (GOLD analysis project Ga0209629, IMG submission 187286) | Cubitermes ugandensis P5 segment gut microbial communities from Kakamega Forest, Kenya - Cu122 P5 (SPAdes) (version 2) | ecosystem: Host-associated > Arthropoda: Insects > Digestive system >...
AATGCAACCGAATAATGTAGATGATATTATACCTGTACAAGGACATGTTGTCATTTCTTGCAGTTTCTTGTAATTGAAGTGTTGAAATGTACAGTCATACTATTAGAATTTCCATTCAGAAGGAAATGATTTGTGGGTATCACTAACATTGAGCTGCGTAGGAAGCTGACACAATGGATAAATCCTTGAAGTATATAACCTGAGATGAGAACCTACATATTCTGATTTGGCTGGAAATTCAACCAAACCTAAATTGAACAGCATATGATCATTTAAGATGTTTCTTTTAAAACTGCAAAAGAAGTATATTTGCCCATAATCAGTGCAAGTCACAACAATTTATTATCAAACCCCTAATGTGTTTCTTCAATAGTCAGCCACCATCTCTCATCGAAGCACTTTTCTACACATCCTTAATTTCCTTATAGAAATGACAAGAAAAGTTCTTGAAGTATAGATGTATGAAATAAATCATTATCTGAAATTAAATTTCCTGAGTGTGTTGTTGATGTTTTTGGGCTTTGATGTTTGGGATTTCAACCTTTTGTGATCACTCTTTTTGTAATAGTATTAGTTTTATCTTTTGTGACTTGTTCCTGCAAACTAGGATGAGACCACATGACCGGCAAGTTAACACCCCCAACTCTTCTGCTATTGCTCAGATGAATCTCAGCTCAATCATTTCATGTTTTTAATTAAATGAGATGAATTACATTCATACTGTATGGAATGAGACTTTCTTTCGATAACTCAGTATATTCTTGGCCTCCAAAAAAGTGTTTGTACTTTGTTAAAAATAAACTTTATTGCTTTTGATGCTTTGTAAGGGTTTATATATTTCATAAATTGTAGAAAACAGCATTTTACACTGAAAATGGATTGTAATATTTATAACAGTGTTGCCAGTCCCAATTAATCATAAATATTGAGACTCTACTGTACTTCGTAACATGACGCCTTAAGTGGTAGCTTAAATACAGTCTTATTCAAGGTACTGTCAGTCTGCAGGAGGGTCAAAATACACGAATACCAGGAAAGTTTTCTGACAGGCAAAGAATGTGAACAGTTCTAATAGTAAGGAGTATGTAAATGTTAGGAAAACATACTACAGCTGAATTAGAACAGTTTTAACAGACAGAAACAATAAACACATGATAAAAGCCAATATAGTAAAAGTTTTAAAAGAAACCTCAGAATCTAAAAACTGAAAAGTATGAGATATCATTCATTATCCAAGTGTATAACGTAATGTGCACTCTCTACTTTTTTCTATAATGCTTTTGTATAAAGCCTGAAGATCCTTGTGTAGGATTGTAACATGTAGCTCAACAATTTAAATAAGTGTTGTTTTTAGATTGACCTTGAGTTTGTACTGAATGATAGTAAAAGCACAATAGGATGACATTCATCAAACCCAGCCTTTATGTTGGTTAGTCCAGAAGGAGGATCAAAGTAAGCTTGCCAGGGAAACCAAAAATCTGCTAGTCTGCTGATTCAACTGAGGAAAATGAAAAATAGATCTGTTTGAATCAGGCTAGCAAAGTGTTCATTGAGTCGAATATGAAAATCTGTGTATGTATTCATAAAGTCTGTTTTAATATCAATGGCATCAGGCATGCAAGGAATTTTGAACTTTGTTGTTAGTTGCAACCATTTTGTGATCAAATTAATATTTACCAGGAATGTATAAAAATGTATTCAGGGTCTATGTAAAGTTATAGTTGGCTTTGTTCAGTTTAGAGCAAAGTAAAATTAATGTTGGTGACCTTCAGTAACTCATCTCACCAAAATCCATTGAACAAGAGATGTGGTGCATGGCTTAGAACTGTAGTTGCTTTGTGTTGAAGGGTTTACGTACTGAGACTAGGTCATAAACAGTGACAGACATGTTCTCATATTCTGTTTTACCTTACACAGAGTGCCTATTGAACTAACAGTCAGGAAGAAAAAATGGTTAGTATTACCCTCACACATGTTGCTCTAATCTGCTTAAGTAGACTGGTAATGCAGTATAAGTCCTATCTCTGAACATCTTTTCTTGTTGGCTACAGAACTGTGGTATAAAATCTTGGCTTGAAATTAACTTTATAAAATTTTATAAATCTTGTTCAACCTGAAACACAGATTGTACTCATTAGGAAGTATGACTTTTGTTACGTAAATTGTAACAAAATGTGAAACTTAATTCTTTATGCATTGTAATATCTGTTAATGAAGAGCAATGTTATAATTTATGCCTTCATGCAGTTGTTTCATTGTTTATTCATTGTGTCAACTGTGGATTGTAATCTGTAACATCAAGAATAACATGGGATACAGATTGACAAAAAAGGGTTATGTAGCCTTTGTGCACACAATATGGAACGTACAGAGCTTGTGCCTTCCCACACCTATGTTAAGGTAAGTCTTGCGGGTGTTTATGTCGTGTGGAACAGTAGGTAAACTTCGACGTTTCGGAGAAACGTTTCCGAATTCTACGAAACGTAAGTCAACAAACAACCATGGACGATGGTCATCTGTGGCAGTTGACGTACAAGACCGAAATAACGTAGGTAATCCGTGGAGATAAACGACAGTCGAGGGGCGTTGATATCTAAATTCGAAGTTGTTAGGTGCTTGTGTTATGTGATATTTGCGATTTATTCTGATATACAGTGTTTCGAGCAATGCGGTAAGTATATTGTGGTAACGAACGTTCTAAGAATGGCAGGAAACGTGCCTTGTTATGGGGAGAAGAGGTAACTCGCCGCTTCTGGTGTGAAGGATAACGCTCAGAACTTGACAATTAACCTCTTGCAGAACGAAATTTTTAACTTTTGCATCTTGGAAGATAGTAACTTATTCTTTTCTTGTGTTTAGTTTACTTAAATATAATCGCCAAACTAAGAAAAATGTTATAGATGATCCATATTTCAGTACATTAGCCGAAGTTTGAATTTGGTAATTAGTTTTGATGACGTATACGAGTGCCGGTATGTAAAAGAACTACCCCATCGTTTTAGCCTATTTTATTATAGGAATTAGTGCAAAATATAGGAACCTGTAATTTTTCTCGGTTTATGGTACAGTTAAAATTGTAAACTTACGAAAAGCTTTAAACTGTTATTTGAGGTCAAGATACAACATTTGCATCTGAATATGTTAATGTAAGACAACGCATTAACTTAATCGTAATTTATTCGTCCCGAGTTCATGGCATGCTCATATCCTTGTACGGGATGGCAGCTATGGCTTAGCGGGTTTGCCAGTGTAGATAGTCGTTATTACGTACGTTTTGAAGGTAAATAACCAAGGTGTGTAGGGAACTTAGGGTTGTGTTGCACATTTGTTTGGTGGTAGAGGAAGTAACATGTTTGTTGTATTTGATTGTGTGTCAGAAACATGAAACCAGCAAGCGTCATCATGGTGGAATAAACGTTTTTGCCTATGGCGATTTTTTGTCAGTGAAATAAGTTCTGAGGTCGTAGAGTTTGTGTCATAAAAATGAACCTCAAATTCCGACCTCCAGGAATATCTATTGATAAAATGGTGCAGTAAATATTTTGTTAAAGTTGTCCATCTGTTAGGGTATATTTCAGTACAGTGAAAGTACAAAGCCTAACCATCATGCTATAAATATTTTTGTTAAAGTTAGTTTCTGCCCGTAAAATGAAAACTGAAAGGCTAAAATTTCTATAACTAAACTGAAAACTAGAAGCCTAACCTCTGTAGAATATGGTGTTTTTCTTTTTGTCATTATCAACCAAGCATTGTTACTGTATTGACATATTTATCTTTGTATTCACTGAACATGCTTGCATGTGAAACAATAATTACACATGACAAAGATATTACTGTCAGTAATTAGGCATAAACCATTTGCTGTAAAGACTGTCAGTGGTGTCAGTATGCTGGTGAGACCAGGTTTTAATTGGTACGAGATGAATGCTTCTGTGGAGAGCAGTGTTATTAGTGGTTGGACATCTTGGTTGAATGGATGCTACAGCAATATGAGCCAGATGTCATTAGTGTGTGTATGATTTCCTTCTAAGGAGGCTCATACTGTTTCTACGATTGCTGCTGTTGAGATCAAAGTTGTTGTTGGCAAAAGAGTGCATTGTGTTGGTAGTGTATGAAGTATGAATGATCTCTGTGTGTGTGTGTGTGTGTGTTTGTTTGTATGTATGTACACATATACATTACTAGCTGTATGAACATTACTTTAGACCTAACATTTTCTCATATTTTTGTTTCAATTTTATCCCACAAACACACTTTTCGCTGCCAAGGCCTCTAGCTTAAAGTGATTGTTCTGCACCAGTTTTCTGTCATTTTATCATGGTAAGACAAATTATCAGGAATACTGATTTCATAATACAATGTTTGATCTTTGTAAAATTCAGTATTGTCTGCACCAAATACTGATGTCTTTAATTATTTCCCAGTTTGTAGGTGTTGAGGAATGTTTCATCTCAAGATGAATTCATTATATAGTGACATAATTCTATTCCAATTTCTGCTCTTCAGGACTGGCCGCCATGTCACTAAATATTGTATATATGTTTATTTGACACCATTTTTTTCAGTTGTCCACAGCACTTTTTCTGTGCCTTTCACTTTAGTTCCTTTCTAACATGTAAAATAATAATGTTCTCCATAAAATAGTTTTGATTTGATGGTAAGTGATGAAACGTGGCTAGTCGTGTGAAATTTTATTGGATGCAAGATTGTAAAAATTTGGCTGCTTACATATTTTGTTTGGAACATTATGTGAAAGGTTGGGTTATGTGTAATGTACTTGGTACCCTTATTATTTGGCTAAAGAAGACAATTATTAAGCTCTGCTTGTTGGCTTATCTTGAAAGGGCAAAGTTCTTTCTTTCCGTACTGTGAGGTTATTAGGGAAAACTGCACTCTTCTGGGTTGTTACGCAGCAAGTAGTGGTGTAGCTCCACCCATTCTTGTTGTCAGCACTAGTTGGATGTGAGTAGTCATGTTCATTCCCTGCCTGCTTTATCCCTAGGGAAAGATCCCCCAGCATCCACTGAACAATGAGGCTGGGTGGGCCCCAGAGCTGGTCTGGGTGTTTTGGAGGAGAGAAAAACCTTGATGGAAATTGAACCCTCGATTGCCCAAACCATAGCCTGGTTACGGTGTGGGCTGATCTTGTTTCCCATGTCTTGTGGTACCCAAACCTGAATCATGGATTTAAAATTTTCTGATAGTGAAAGGTGTTTCTGTGAATTGAGAAGGAATGAGAAGTTGTTTTATTTGTAATTCAAAAAATGTATACATGATAGTGCAGTTAACTGTTAAATTAGTATGTACAGGTGAGCAATTTTTATACATGAGAGTTTCAATTTCGAAGAAAATAATCTTTCTACAGCCTGGAGAACAGTGTCCATTGGTTAGTTGACTATAACGTGTCTTCACTCATTTGAAACTCACAGTGCTTAAAAATAATTTATGACACTTATATAACACAGTCTATAAACAGTGCTTATAAAACTTGTACTAACGCTACTTGTATTGTACAAAGATTCATATTAAGTTCCATTATAATTTTGTTGCTTTTTTTCCTGATACAAATATAAATTAACACAACACACTTGCCTATATTTGTCAGCAGTAAAATGGACATGTATCACTTTTTATAATACTTTCCTTCTCTTTGTGGAGTATCTCCACACAGAATCTTGCATGACTGTCATAAAAAGAAAGCATCTTTGCTACTAGATATTGCACTGTAGTCTTCAGAGCATTTAATAATTTTCACGTAGAAAAATAATACATATACATTAATGTTATTTTGAGAGGGATATATAAAAATCCTTTATGAATGTAAGATATTACATCTTTGATATCTACAGTTGTTTGTTGTTATTGCTTCAAATGTGCAGGTTAAACACACCCATAAGCAGCATGAAATACTGCACGCAGTTGGAACAGTAAACCAGAATAGATATTGCAGCTGCTTTGTAAGTTTCTTCCTACGTGGTACCATGGTGACAAAAATTGTTAGGATATTTTATGTGTTTTTGTGATTGTCCGTACTTCATTTGAACGGACTGTTGACTCAGAAACAGTGTCAAGCATTTTTCTGTACATAAAGTAAATTCAAGGGTATGTTTCATAACTAAACAGTCATCCTCGTGGTGCAAGGAGTTGCATGATTAGTGAAGTTATCAGTGAATTATGAATTATGAAATTACCTGCCTTCATGGAGTCATCCTTGGAGGATATCCTGATCTTATTGAATCCAGATTATGGTATAAAGATTGTGGTCTTTTTGGTGTGATGGTATGTAGTCTATCAGGCATGTACCAACATTCTGGAGGAACCAGCTGCCTTCATATCAGCCTGAAGATTGAGACAGCAGGTTTATTGGAATTGTTGGTACATGTCTATGAGAGTATACACCATCATATCCCACAAGACTGTATCCTGTAGGAGACGGATTTAAATGCCTGTCGCATCTCTTAACACCCTGAGTTTTGCTGGATTAGCATGGACATTTAAATTGCTACCGAGCAAACGAACAGGAGCCAGCAATTTGTCAGTACATTTTGGAGACAAGCATATTGTCTCTTAGGATGAGGATTTCAAATTTAATTTGATATTATCTTCTGTTTACTTCTAGTTCTCACTCGATAGCTTTCAACAAAATTTTATGCTTTTGTGTTACTTGTTAGTTCTAATGTACTGACAGAAGCCAGTTTTGGTGTATGTTTCGTTTTTGTGCTTTTAGTGTGTGACAGATGGCCTTGACACATCATTTTATAGCGTGTGCATTCACGTGGAACATGGACATTAGCATTAGCTATTACTCACGTGATGATTAGAAATTAAGTTGGTAATCCCTTTCTTTGGACAGCAGACATGCTAAAGCAGATGTAAATAGTGGTTTGAAGGAAACCAGATTTCGATATGCAATCTTTCTGTACACTCTTTCTCCTCTGTCTTTTGTTTTGTAATTAAAAAATGTTGCTGCCAAGAAGTGTGAGTACAATGGGACATTGCTGCACACTGGGCTGTTCTTTAGACGTTTGATAATTAGACCATATAGATTTCAAATTTATTGATTAGTTAATGTTTGCCATCCCCAACCTAACATATATAGAATATACAAACATGTCAGTCCATAACACAACAATTTTATTCATATACATTAAAGTATTGTATTGTTAGCGCAACATGTTTTGACCTTCTTGTAGGACTACAAGTTCTACAAGCTTCCTTATCTAGTTTGCAGTGATACAAGGCATTCTGAGGCAACATACACCAGGCCATTCACCCTTACCAATAAGGTCCACAGAAAATCAATATTACAGTTTAGAAAGAATAACCACTTGCCTAGGACAAGACAAGAAACTCCTGCATACGCAAGATCGACATAGACTAATTAGTCAACAAGAATGTGTAACAACTAAGTTTATCTAATGTCATGAGAGAGGAACACCCTCCCATCCCTTCATCACCGAAGGAAAATAGTCTCCAGTTTACGTACCACTATGAGAAAAAATGAAGATCACATTTAGAAAGTTCACGGCCCGGAAAATAATTTAGAAACCCAAAATAAAACCAAGATATAAAAAACTAAAAAAACCTTTTTAAAAAACTTTTATGTAGTTCAACACAGCATTTTATTATTTTAATATTTTAATGGTACAGTTGCTACACAAATATACACAAACACGTGTATTGTACAGTCTCTACTGTACCTTTATAACACATCTTGTGAGCATTTGGGATCCCACAATGTGTTTTTATGAAAAATCTATGTAATCTTGGATCTGTTTTCTTTGAGGGCATGAGGATGACCCAGTGAAGGTCGAAGCATGTCGCCATGAAAATATACTAGTTTAATGTACATGAATAAAATTGTTGTGTTATAGACTGACACACTTGTATATTCTATTTATTGATTAGGTAAAAATTACATTTGCTAGATGTTCATTGTTGACCTCTGTTGTAACATTTTATCAGATTCAGTTAAGTGGTTTGAGAGATGAAGTATGCGGAGACAGATAGATTGAGATGACTTTTCCGTTATGTTTTTACTGTAGCCCGGCAAGACTGTTACTTCCTTGTTGTCACAATTATTTGTATTGCTTATGTTGAGTTTGACAATATTTCATCAAAGATATACCAAATTTTGAGGTATATATATATATATATATATATATATATATATGAGACTTCTGTGCATTGAGAAGTGTTGTACTTGTCATCTGCAATCTGAAGAAACTTAACGAATGGGATTGTTTGTCTCTATTGTCTACCCCCTTGCATGCTGCAGTAAGTACATGGTTCTGTTTTTCCACTTTCATATTGTTGTACCTGGAACAAGTTGTATTTTGTTCACCCAAGTTCTGCAAGAACAGCGTTGAGGTCTTCTTGCAGCTGCAGAGACATCTCTTTTTGTTTGAAGAGGTCATCTTTGATTCGATCTATGTTTGCTTTCAGCAGGTAGTTACCCTTGCGAAGAGCTGCCAGACAGTTTTCATGCCTCTTGGCTCTTTCAGAGAGGTTTTGCTTTTTCTTTTCTACTGGAGCATCTGTGGGTAGGTCTCCATCACTCTCCTCCTCTTCTGATTCCTCACTGTCACTTTCCGTTTCTGATTCATCACTTTCCTCAGCCTCTGCTTCCTCATCACTTGCTTCTTCATCTTCCTTCATCAGACTTGCCATTTTATCTACTTCCTTCTGAAGAACCTTGTACTTCTTTTTCTCTTCACTTAATATCTGAAAGAATAGATTACATTTTATTTAACTGTGTGAAATACACTGTACACTTTATCAGAGGGTGGAGTTGGAAAGAAAATGCAAATATTGAAGATTGACATTTTCTGGGTTCCTACACCATGTATTTTTCATTTAGGTGTGTTATTCAGTGATACTGTTAATTGTTAAGATTATATAGTGTCAGTGATAAATGAGTGTGGAGCATTGGCGGCACGATAGTGACTGGAGAAACCGAAGTACTTGGAGAGAAATCTGCCCTAGTGCCATTTGTCCTCCACAAATTCCCCATGGATTGGCCTTATATTGAACCTGGACCCCCATGGTCTGAGGGAGGTGACTTACCGCCACAGCCATGACATAACTGTATGTCATGTTGAGCGGTAAACAGTTAACCTGTTCTTGATTTCAGACTTTCGCCGTGATTTGAATATTGTATATTTTCTTTTGGGTATTTCCCCGGCGTCAAATTGTAGTTGGCCGACGTTTCGGAACCCTGTATGAGTTCAAAGGCTGGGTGTACAGTGTTTTGAAGGATCATACTTCTCCCTATCTTGAAGATGAAAATTCTATATTCTTGTGATGTGACGGTGTTTTACTGTCAACACAGTGTAACATCCCAGAAGACTTGAATCCTTACCAACAAGGTGGTGAGAACCTATAAATATGTACTTGTTATCAAGGAGCAGTGTTATAGGGTGGCTGTGAATGTCTATCCTTTTGTCAGTCCATCTCTCCCTTCATATTCAACTGAAAAACTATCAGACTTCCTGTAACTCTGATATATTTCAAAAGAAATGTGTAACTTTTGATGAACCAAAATATTATTGTCATACTTTCAAGGTTATGATGTGTTTTGAGTAACCAAATGCAGAAGTGAAAGTGAGCAAAGTTGCAAAGAACAGTATGGAAGCACTGATGGACCTAGGAAACACTCAGTGGAATGGTTAATTTGACTTCGTTTGGTTTCCATGAATGTAGTTGCAGGGTATCATGAGTCTTGATGGTGATGTTTTGACGTTACAGGTGGTGGTTCATGTCAGATCATACATTCAGGGTTACCAGATGTACAGACATAATGGCAATACTTTAAGCTTGTATTTAGGAGCTTCCTGATTCACATCTCAGCCTGTTCTTTGGCTACTCCTGACTGAGGTTTTAGTGGTTTCCCTCAGCCCCTCCAGACAGTTGGCAGGATAATACCTCAGCTAGCCTGTGACTGCTTCTTTCCAATTCCTTCCAGATTCATCCTTCAATATTTATTTCCCATTTGACACTATACAGTTAGAGCTAGTTACAGCATTACAACATGATGTACAATAAAATAGAGTCAAGACATTTGTGAATCTCGGTGTTGGGGGTTCAGACTTTTTGTGATGACCCATGTTGTTGCCATTTTTTGATTTTTTGTGACTGGTTTGATTGAGTGAAGGTGAGACCATATGGCTGGCGAGTCATCTGCCAATCTCAGGCTATTGCACAGATCACTCTCAGCTCAGTCATGCCCTGTTGTTCATTAAGTAAGGTTGAGTTCATTCGTGATTTATGGAATACGACTCTTCTTTGCTGATTTAATGTATTTTTTGCTTCCAAAAAGTGTTTTTATTGAAAATAAAATTTCTTGCTTTGTGTTTTATGAGGTTATTTTATGTTTTTATTCTTTGTATCTCTTACGCTCTTGGAAGCTACCCAGTAGGTGTCTTAAGGTCTTGGAAGGAACCCAGTAGGTGTCTTAAGATCTTGGAAGGAACCCAATAGGTGTCTTAAGGTCTTGGAAGGAACCCAGTAGGTGTCTTAAGATCTTGGAAGGAACCCAGTAGGTGTCTTAAGGTCTTGGAAGGAACCCAGTAGGTGTCTTAAGATCTTGGAAGGAACCCAGTAGGTGTCTTAATCCCAAACAGATCCCATTGCTCATGATTCTGATGTCTGTGGTGGTTTCATCAGTCCCATCTAATCACAAACATGGAGACTCTATTGTACGTACCTGCTGTTGCTTCTTCAGTTGGTCCCGGAGTGATCGCCTCTCCTTCCGTGCCGCCTCCTCCTTCTCTTTGAAAGATTTAAGCTTTGTGCTGAGCAGTTTCAATTCCCGAAGCATCCTCCTCTCTTGTATTGCCTCAGTGTTTTCCTCCTCAGAAGAAGACTCTGTTTCTGTCTCAGTTTCTTCTTCCTCCTCCTCCTCCTCCTCCTCCTCATCTTCTTCTTCTTTTGGCTGCCGTTCTAGGGCTTGCTGCATGTTAGTGTTGCTTGCTTTAGCAGCTGCAGCCAACTTCTTAGATGATGGCTGTTTCCTTAGAGGCTGCTCACTGCTCTTGTCCTTAAAAACCAAAATTATTATTAGTATTTATTGTTTTAGCAATATACGAGTCAATACCATCAGTTGTACGCATATAATTAACTGATGTTTGATGGAGAAGGTAACACATATATTCTTCTGAAATTGTAATGTTTACAATTATGCACTGTGCAGTATTTTCACTGTACATAAATAAGCTCTTAAGACTAATACATTCATAATGCAATTGCAGTTTTTATACATGTATATATGCCATGTCAACAGACCAACAGTAATGTTGTCCATATTATGTAAAAGTGTTCACTGCAGATGGCCAAGCATCACTAAAGCACGTAAGACAGCTACATGTGAGTAAATGTAATCTTGTCAAGGCTCATTTATGTATAATTTATGGTACTGACTTCAGTGTTGCTGACAGTGTGTGCAGTTCCTGTTGTGTGTTGGGATCGGTTGTAGTAAATGTGCTGCTCTTGAATCGGATTATCTTGGTCTAACGAGTAGAAGGTCATTCATTCAGGTCAAAAGTAAAGTATCCTGGTGGGGTTTTAATATTTTCTGTATGGGTGTTAATGTTCAAAGTTCCACACAGAGATTGAAGCACTTGATTGAGCGAGGTGAATTGAATTGATATGAGTTCATTTCGTGACATTATGTGATAATGTTAATACATTTGGTTACAGGTTTCTACACAGGGTTACATAATGTCTTGGAGGGAAAAAGGTGTGTGATATACAGGGTGTCCCAGGAGGAAAGGACCTAACTTCGGGAGAGTGTTCCTTAGGTCAAACTATACCGATATAACCCAAAACACCTATATCCAAAGTTCGATGGTTACGGAG
>Ga0209629_10002985_pt1 | contig 11854 bp, 5 predicted proteins | sample TergutCu122P5_FD_187286 | JGI IMG/M metagenome (GOLD analysis project Ga0209629, IMG submission 187286) | Cubitermes ugandensis P5 segment gut microbial communities from Kakamega Forest, Kenya - Cu122 P5 (SPAdes) (version 2) | ecosystem: Host-associated > Arthropoda: Insects > Digestive system >...
TGCCATGAAGGCACAGAGGAGAAGTAGAGGTATATCTCTGCTCTCTCCTTACCTTGGCACTAGATGGAGGTGGGTGGTCAGCTCCACACCTCAGGTGCTCTGTCCCCAGAAAGAGCCCTGGTACCTATTGGAAGAGGCTGGATTGGCGCTGGGGTTGGTGTGGATGGGATTTGGTGAAGTGAAAATCCTTTGCCACCACTGGGGATGGAATCCTGGATCATTCATCCTGTAGAGAGTTGCTGCACTGACTAGCTACCCCAGCCCTGATTTTTATAGTAGCTGCATCATCATATAAGGAGGGGAAAAGAAGAAATTGTCCATAAAAATCTTATGTCCAGTTGCTTCCAGCCTCCTCCTGATAAGGTGCCTGACAGTGCATTTGCCACTGTCCTATCATCATTTGCTGTTTGTGTTTCTTTACCAAGATACATCCTCATGTCATATGTGTAGCCTGTCATGTCACTTCTTTCAGTTCATGGACTGAATTTACTTTGTTTATATAAAACTCAGGAATTTTCTAAGCACTCTTGTTATTGATTTACAGGAGATGCCTGTTGGCTGGGATAATTTGTGAACAGACATTTTTGCACTTCTCATGATGTTATAAAAAATATTCATGACTTTATCCTCTGCTAAAACTGTTAGCCTGCCAGACCTTGGCATGTCTGCAACTGTTCCAGTGTCTTTAAACTTTTAAAACGAACTGCTACAGTGTTGCAGTTTGGCTTTTCACATTCAAGATACATTGTCACAAACTTTTATTTGAACTGTGCTGTATATTCTCCTCTCAAATGAAACACATGTTCCACTAGAAACACACTGGCCTTAGTTGACAGTGTAAATTTCATAAAACTTGCATGCATCCAATCTGTTACTCTTTACTAGAATGGCATGGGTAGTAAGAAGTTGGAAGGTTTTGGAGCTTCATAATGGAAATCATTTGTGCTGCCTAAGGCATGTGCATGAATTTTTGCAATTCTATCACAATGCTGGTAAATATTCACTGTAAATTTTCTATGTGTATCATCCTGTGTACTTAAATCAAGTAGTAATTCAAGTGACTTAATGTAGGCGTTACAGCTAATGGCTGAAACTGCAGTAACACACTCAACCTTCTCACCTACCCATGCCTATCATCTCTTACTGTCCTGCACATTGGCCCTCCCCATTCTCAAAACAAATATTCCATCTGTGCAAAAGTTCATATACTGAGCCAGACATGTCTGTGTCAGCTGAAAAAATATGCAACACCCTGGCATGTGTACCTAACCATGAAAGTTAGTAGAAAATATTACTTGAGATGAATAGAACCAAGATATTTGACAGATTTTTTCCAAATTATAGTCAATTAACACAGCTCTATATTGCTGTCATATTTGATGTTTACTGTAAGATTGAATGTGTTTTCCGTTCAGGAAGAAAGTGGAAATGTAACTGTGAATAATTATGCAGGATGGAGCTGCGGTGTGTGGTAGCAGTTATCCGACATGGTGACCGTACACCCAAACAGAAGATGAAAGTAGAAGTGCGACACCCAAAGTAAGTTGTCATTATTTTCTTTTGGCTCAGTTTAGAAAATGGAGTTTGTTGTTGGACTGAAATTTCATGATATCTTATTTTAAAAACTGACCACTTGCACATATAAAGCACTGACACATGCGATGTTCCCTCCTACATGTTTCAGTGGTTGACTGCTGTCATCAGAGAATAACTCCCTAAAACTATGGTATATCATTTTAACTCATATATTTACAGAAGCTTTGGCTTCATTAGGTTTTAAAATACGAGTTTTAGGAGTTACTCTCTGATGATGGCTGTCGACTGCCGAAACATGTAGGAGGAAACATCATATGTATATTTGTTTTATCTGTGCCAATAGTTGGTTTTTTTAATAAAATAGTGTAATATGTTGCATGGAATAAACAGTATCAAATTAAATTTCTTGGTATGACTGCAGAACTTTTATTGGAAGAACTGCATTGATTACCAATGCTCCATTCAGTATCTGGAGTATGTACATATTCTGTGAAATTCATATGATAATGTTTTTGTTCTGGGATATATTCACAGGCTGGTGTGCTTACAGTGCAGTCAAGTTCTAGTTATGAGAAATATGTGCATATATGAATGAGACACTGCTTGAGCCCAGATATTTATTAGTGGAATTTAGAATCTATATCCTGCCATAATGTGTGTTGCTGCCATATTTTGTTTGGTTTTCAACAATTTTATTACTAGTTTTCATGTAAATCTGAAACTCTTCCATTTCTTATTTACTAGTTTTGTATGAATCTTGACTAAATTCATAGTGCAGAATGTGGTAGCATTCAGTAATTGTGTAACAGTGCCTGATAACATCATGTAAGTTCTAAGGTGTATGGTGGTTGTCATTTACTGTGTAGTATTGAAACACAAGGTACATAGTTCAGCATCCTTGTGAGATTTCTGATACACGTGATGACAGTTACACATCATGTAAAAAATTTCAGGTATATGAGTTTTTGTTTTGCCACATCAAAATTTTATTTCATAGTGATTTTTAATGCTACTTGATATTCTTGACTGCAGTATACTTTCAGAGTGTAATATATAAAAAAGATCCATATGCAGTGCAACTTACGAAACTTCAGAAATTCAAACTTTTACCCATTAGAGTGTTCTGTTGGAAAGGAAAGTGTATTTTATTTATGACTTTTTCTGAACTTCTTTCTACCAGATGTTTTTGCTTGTGACAGTTATCTAAATACTATAACCTCACTAAACCAGATACTTCATATGCATTTAACAAGGTGAGGGATGGTGATACAGGGACTCCAATTAGATATAACACCATAGTTTTTTTGACAGTTTTATGGAGACTACTTTCATTTTCTTATTCAAGCCTGTGCTAGTGTGATCAGAATATCTGATCATGTATTTCTACTTGTCTGACTCTTTCTCTAATAAACAAGTAACTTCCCCTTCTTTACCTTATAATATGAAAGGTGAATGTTTTTATCATATTGCTGAGCCATATGTACTGCTTCTATGTCATGTTCAGGTTACAGAAATTATATTACAGGTCCTGGAACTGGAGATTTGATACTCATGTAGAGCTGGATTTTTGCAGGTTCTTTGAGATCTTTGAGAAATATGATGGATACAAAGATGGCCATGTGAAGCTGAAGCGTCCAAAGCAACTGCAGGAAATTCTTGACATAGCACGCTCACTGCTGAATGAGATTCAGCATAGAGCCGCTGATCCTGAGATTGAAGAGAAACAAGGAAAGTTGGAGCAACTGAAAAGTGTCCTGGAGATGTGAGTATTTACTAAGCTGCTGTATACTCAAGTGGAAAAGGAAACAAATTCTAACCAGAAATCGTATACATGCTTTCCTTGAAGAAGGTTAATAAACCTCAAATTTAAAGTTATGTGACTCAGGAAAGTATTGTTCCTGAGAATTGCTGCTCCTGTATATGTCCAATTTATACACTTTCTTTAACATAACTCCTTGCTGTCCCTGTTGACACTTGAAATACAATATGATACAATATTTATTTACTGCAATTAGGTTTCCATCCGGTGGCATTGGTCCTTACACTTGTACACAAAAGGCAAAGAACAGTAATATACACACGGAGAAACAATACAGATCACACAACACACAAAGTAGACAGCAAAATTTATAAAACAATATAATAAAAATAAAACGGATAGTAACAACTTAAATCGATTGAAACATAACAAAGGACGAAGGACAAAGAACTGTGACAAACAACATAGAACAAATAGTTTAAGGACAAATATGCAAATAATGAAGCCACATACTGAACAGTAACGCTTATACATAAATAGCAATAAATGCTACACTTACTCCACAAAGACCTTCAAAATTTATTATTGTCGTGTCAGTTCTGGCTGCCTCGTCCAGGGAATCGGCAGTCTTGACAAACTGTGACAATTTGACTTTTGCATGAGTAACCAGGAGAACCTTACGGCCCAGGTACCCACCTCAGCTCAGTAATTCTCCTGGTAGCAACCCATTCTTTCATTTAGGGGCTCTCTGGAATCACATCCACTCCCAACAACAGTTACAGCAGGACATTTGTGTAACTAATTTCTGTCACCATATTGAAAATCTGGTGTCTGCCTGTAGTTACACATGAGTTACTGTCTATAACCAACTTCATGGGTGCCATTTTGCAAAGCTTATTGGTCTTCTGCAAGTCAGGAAATTTTCTGCATTTAAAAAAACACAGAGATTCATTACTGTATTCACCAGGGCCTGTCACTTATCCCTATCTTCAGCCAGGTGATATCAGTCTGTTCCCTCCATTCCTGTTCCTTTAACATCTGTTAATATTATTCTATTATCTATGCTTACACTTTCTGTGAGGGTTGTGTCCCTTATTAATGTTTATTGTTATACCAACATATGCATAAATAGTAGTGTAAATTTATATTAAAATTACTCCAACATGTTTTGGTGTTAATACACCATCTTCAGGGAGTTTACAAGTTGTGTCAGCTAAAGTTATGAATTATTAAAATGATAAAATACAATATGGTAGCGTGTCATTATGATAAAATCTTGGTAAATGTGGCCACATATGTAATTCCTGGTTAGGTGTGTTTGGTGTGCTGGTTAGGAGTAAACTCCGTGATGATGGTGTATTAATGCCAAAACATGTTGGAGTAATTTGTATATAAATTTATACTATTTATCTGTGCATATATTGGTATAACAATAAACATTAATTAATCAATATGCTCGGTATGAACATAAATATATGTCCTTTATGTTCTGTAACCAGAACCTTATTGCCATTAAAGTGAAAATAAAGTACTTGTTTGAGACAAAGTAAGCTTCACAAAACTTGCATGTGTCCAGGCATCTGTTACCATACAAAATGTCAGGATGTGATTGTACATTAAATAGCACCAGTGTTGCTCCTGCTGCACAGATTTTATTGTATTTTTGTTGGTAAATGTTTAGTTTATTGTTCAAGCCCTGTGCAACTGCAGTGTTTATACTGAGTGTGTTTAAAGCAGATCAGTTGATTGAGTTCTTACATACAAGAGTACAGTCAGAGAGGCCTGTACATAAACACAGTAGCTATCTCTTCCACTGGAGAACAAATAAATTAGACCAAAAAAGGGCAAATCAAGGTGACACCATAGAACATTACTCATATATTCAACTAGGGAGAGTTTGTATATTTTTTATCATACTGTGTTAAGGTATAATATGTATTATAATATATAATTCACCCACCATAGGTTACATTCTAGCTTTTCCTGCATACAGTTACTTAAGACGTCTGCCCAGCCAACTGTCAGCTGTAACTAAAGTTCAGATACTAATACATTATCTGTTCAATTATAGCAAGTTGATTCTTCCTCCACCAGAGTGTGTAATTTTGTAAAATACAATGAAATTCCCATTCACTATTTTTTTTAAAAACACAGTGTGTTCAAAAACTAAATGAAGAAAAGAAGTGTAATAGATTTAACAAAGAGAGAATAAGAATGAGATGAAGCAGAACCCTAAATTGATAGATATTAAGTGGGAGTTCCATTGACATATTTTTCTCTTGGGTGTAATTCAGATCACTGCTATATGAGAAGGATATGGCAAACAAAGGCTTTCTGTTGTGCAGGTATGGACATTTCTCAGGCATCAATCGCAAGGTGCAGATGAAATATCAGCCAAAGGGTCGACCTCGTGGCTCCAGCTCAGATGATGGTAAAGATTTTATTGTGGAACATTTTATTTTTTCTACTGCTGCTTCTGCTGCTGCTGTTACTACTACTACTACTACTACTACTACTACCACCACCACCACCACCAACACCACTGCTGCTACTACTACTACTACTACCACCACGACTACTGCTGCTGCTGCTGCTATTTATAGTAGTAGTAGTAGTAGTAGTAGTAGTAGTAATAATAATAAATAATAATACACTATAAGAACCATGTCAATTGTGATTGCATTCTTACATCTGTCTATTAGAGTAAGCAAAATTTCTCAACTATGCTGTGAATGGTTTCACATTTCCAAACATGGTTCAGTAACAAATGATGTGATATCTCCATGTTCATTTAAGTGGTGTAAACATATTTCCTACCATGAAATTTACTAGTGGCCAATTTCGGGCATTATTGAAATATAACAAAAGTTGGTGTTTTCTGCATTGTGTTTTATCAGAGTAACATGTGACATTTTCCACAGAAGATTCTAGTTTATTGGCTTCTTTGTATTCTTTTTGTATTTCCTTATTTGTCTGTTACCTGAGTGACTAGTACATATATTTGAACCCCTTCATAGGTTTGGTATGAATTCAGGAAGTTCCCTGGATATTAGTTTTAAAATTTTTTTATGATTGCATCATTATATTGCACATAAACAAAACAGTGAAGTTCTGTGGTAATCTTAAAACATGAACGACAGAAAGAGAGATGGTGGTTGTACATTTAAATACATCCATGTGCACCGTGGTAGGTTTCTGATTCTTGAATGGTCTCCATATATATATATATACACAGGGTGTTCCAGGGAGAATGTGCCAGACTTCGGGAGAATGTCCCTTAAGTTAAAATACACCGATATAACCAAAAACACCTATATCTGAAGTTGAATGGTTACGGAGATAAAGGCAAGAGAAAAGTGTGGTCTTCTTGCGGTTCTACATACTGTACCTGGTTCGCGTGATGTATTACCCATACACTGCGCATGTCCGTCCTTGTCTACAGCCGGCTTAAGCGCGTTCGCGCTGCTACTGCACATGTAAAGTGCTTGGAACCCTAAGGACAACTACGACATTAGTGCGAGTGTTTATGTAGTTTGAGTGGCTTTATGTCACTCAGATGTTAATTAGATGTTAAGTACGGATATTAACATTACAGAAACCACATATTCCTGCCAGTTTTAATATGTATTTGGTAATCAATAAGTGTGTAACAGCTGTCATACTTTCAAACTTCTCTCGCCATTATCTCCATAACCGTTCAGCTTTCAGATTTAGGTGTTTTTGGATAAATCGGTGTACTTTAACTTAAGGAACAATCTCCCGAAGTCTGGCACATTCCCCCTGGGACGCCCTGTATATATATGTATATATATTGACTGTAGTATTATTGCAAAAGGTATATCCTCTTAAGTCTGTCTGTGTGTGTGTGTGCGCGTGCGCGCATGCATTTTTTATTTATGTAAGCTTAACGAGCATGTCTTGTTGGTCATGTGTAACTACTGCTGCCCCCTTATTGGCCCCATGTTATGTCATGATACTAAAACACAGTTAATTTTGAAGTGGCATAATCTAACTAAGATTTTTATCAGTATATTGTGCGAGGCTGCTGCCTGAATATTGATTGATGTGGGTGATTGGGGTTGACAGCAATTTATAATAAGAATTCTGTAGTCATGGATATTTAATTTGAAAAATTTGTTTGAAATTCAGTAAATGTGTTTAGATGTGCATTAGAAAAAAGAATGATGTTTTGACTGCATTCTGCATGTGGCTGTCACAGATCTGCTTTTGTGCTCTTCACAAATCCTGGTGGTTTTTTCTTGTTGACAGATGCTCCCAAGGAGCCATCATTGGTGCTGATCCTCAAATGGGGTGGGGAACTAACACCTGCTGGACGTATTCAGGCAGAAGAACTGGGGCGCATCTTCCGATGCATGTACCCAGGTGGCCAAGGTAGACACCTCAGTGGTTCGTAGTCCAACACACTCAATCTTTATTTAGTAGCTAGTTGCTCTCTTCTCCTTCCTTTAGCTGTCTGCTGTTTCTATATGAGGAGACAACCCAGAATGTGGACCATCTGTTATGTACTATGTTACCAGCAATTCAGTTACACAGCTGCCATTTCTTTAAACCCTTTGGTGCTGAAAGTGAACTACATTCATTGCAAAGTGTAATGCTGAGAAAACCAAACATCCACTGAAATTGCCACCAAGAACATGCAAAGTAATGTGTGGCCATTTAATTCCTGGTTATTTTGCAGAGTACACTGGGCACTTTGGGTACCAAAGGGTTAATCAGCTCTTGTCAGCCAGTTAAAGGACATTGGTTGGAATGCACATGCTTTGTGTAAAAAATCTGAATTGTGTTGTGATCTTAAACCTTGTTGGCAAACATTTGTTAATGGTACTCATAATGCTGAATAGTTACCTTATGTAACATTAGTAGTGTGTGTTTGAAGCAAAACAAATGATGGTCTTGTGCCTAAACTGGAAAAGTGGTTTGGCAAGATCAAATTAATGACCTCTTATGAAACTTTAGAGGTTTATTACTTGAAGTGGACAATGTTCACCATCGAATACCACCATTTTATTTGTTGTAGTTTGTATTATATAACTAGGAAAGCTAATGTAAAATAGTATTCAGAAACGAACACGGATATCAGGCTGATTTATTCATAGCTGTAATTAATTTCTCACACACTTCTTCGTTAAGATTTGACCTTAATTTTGTGTTTATGTGTCTTCTTTCTTCCTCCCCCCCATCCTGTTACTATCTTTCTCTTTGAGCAGCTGTCCAGAGCACCTTAGTTTTCATGTACCCTCAGTCTTTGTTATACCCATGAGATGCACACACTGAATTGCACAGTTAAACAAAATTTCAGCTAAAATTGTATTTTTGTATGGGTTAACAGAATGTTTCTCATTACCCCATCTTCACCATCACCCAGCGTTATCTTGATAGACATTGCTGTTATGAATACACATATGTTTTGTATGACACTTGAAGCCAGCATTGTAATATCTCACCTTTCAAATTTTTAAAGAACAAAATATTGTAGTATGTATAAAATCAAGTCAAGAAGCTAGTGTGCATGTGTGTATTTGTGTTTGTGTTTGTGCATGCATGTGTGTATACGCATGCTGCTTCTAATCAACTTTAAGAGCTCAAGTTAGATTCTGCTTAATGTGCTTTGCATTACTTTATTTTGTAGGCTCTTAATTTTGTGGTTTTGTCTGTTTTATTCCAATGGCAATTAATTGTTACATGTACATTGTTACATTGTTCTGTTCTTGTTATTAACTATTGTGCCAGTGTGGATGTTAAACTAAAAGCCATGATTCTTGACTGTAACTGGAGAGTGCTTCCAAACAAGAATTATATTTCATGTCAAACTTACTGTTATTTTTTAAAAGTTAATTTATTACATTTGACCAGATGTTGGTATCATATGTGCTGTTGGCAGTAAACTAGGTGTGCTAGATAGTAGGTTATTAATGATTTAGTATGTGATAATTTTGACTTACAAGAAAATTAAATATGTAATCCACTCAAAAAGGGAGGGTTATGCAAAAACTGTCCTGTGTGGTGGGATCAGATAGTTTCTTGGCTGACCACAATAAGACACTCCTGGTGCTAGCACAAACTTCTGCCACTAGATGTATAGATATTAAAGTCAGCTGAGTCATTTCCTGCTTGGAACCAGGCTGTTGCACCTGTGATTTTTGAGTAATTTCTAGTCAAGTACAAGTTAACCAGTTTGGATCAGACTGGTGAAGTACTGATAAATGCCCTCATAAATACACATATTACTGTGTATGGCACCTTTCCTTTTCCTTTTGATTTGAGGATGGGAGGAGTTAGACTGACATTAAAAGGATGAAAAATTTCTGACACATTATTTCATTGTGAAGATCAGCACATTGCAGAATTTTTACACCTTTCATGACATGGGTTTCTGTATATTCATCACTTAATCTGTCTTCAGTTATTGTGGCATATCCATTGAATGTGACTGGTGCAGGTGAGTATGCTGGCACACAAGGTCTGGGCCTTCTTCGCCTTCATTCTACATTCCGCCATGACCTCAAGATATATGCATCAGATGAAGGTCGTGTCCAGATGACAGCTGCAGCATTTGCAAAGGGTCTGCTTGCTTTGGAAGGAGAGCTGACACCAATTCTGGTGCAAATGGTGAAATCAGCCAACACAAATGGACTCCTGGACAATGACTGTGATTCTAGCAAGTACCAGAACATGTAAGTTACAAGTGCAAAAGCAGGAGACTTCAGAAGAACATGTCCCCTCAGATACATGACGTGGAAGGTACATTTAATCAGTCGGCAAAATTTGAAGGCTAGATTGATGGAGATTATATGCAATTCACTGATGAATAATTATCCGTGCTGTGTACCCAGCTGGACCCAGCTTTGCATATGTCAAGCTTATGCTGACCTGAGTTCAGACACTTTGGAACATTTGATTTCACTTCCAAATTTAAACTCTTGATACTTCAATTTTAGCTGTACAGTGCATTAAAAATGACACTGTACACACAGATAGTTGTGTATATTGGCTTTCACCAGTAATGCACAAGAGGCCTGTGTATACCAAAAACTGTGTATGTAAAGTTGCTGATCATAGCATACACACTCTCAAACCATTATGATTAGATGTCGGCCCAAAAAGTTATAGCAGAATGCTCTAGCATTGTAAGAGGCATAGGTATTAATTATTCAGGGGCAGTATAGGAACATTGTAGTAAACAGAAAACACAATAACAGGGAATGGTTGTATTTGGTTTTTAAGTCCTCACATGGCAAGCTTCCACATTACCGTATTTACATGAATGCAAGATGAGGTGTTTCCCATAAACTTGGTGCTTAAATATAAATTCGTGTATGAAGCATTGAACCAGACTGCACCAAACTGGATCACTCTGAACCAGACCATGTGGAGCCAAACCAAGGCCTGCATTGCAAAATCATGTGAGGTCTGTGCGCTAGTGAGACATTATGAAGCATAGTGTGGTAATTCCACACCAACACTGCAGGACAACCTACCATTCCCAGCTTCAAGGTTGAAGAAGTCCAAAAGAGAGAACAGAGCGTGAAGGAAGTTAACTGACACATTCTTTAATGGGGGGGTGGGGGGCAACCTTGTCCATCATGTAATTTTTTATAGAAGCGTGACATTTTGGAAGTGGGCTCTCTTTACATCTTCCGGCAAAGAAGCACATAACCTGATGTACCGTTAGATTGAAATATTCTTAGAATGACCACACGACCACACAGCGGACTGTTGTGACACCCAGCCACTCTGACCACTACCAACAAACAATGCAGGAACCCTGAGCCCCCTCAGGACCCTCACTAGCCACCAATAATGGATAAATATGCTACCACAGACTAATGTAAACAATGCATATTTTAATCCTACTAGTTTATACACACACCCCATTTTTGTAAACGAGATCTCGTCCCCCCTGACTTTAATGGTTATATTGCATTATTGTATATTTCCTCTGACCAAGGTATCCAACCTGAAGATGGCCTAACTAGAAGAGGTCAAAACATGTAGTTGGCTGAGACATTTGTATATACACTAACACCCTCTATGTTACAAATATAGTTGTGTTTTTGACTGCCATATTCTATATGTGTTAGTCTACATATATTTGAATTCTTAACATTATCTATGGAGAAAATTGTGAATTTTCCTATTTTCAAGTAAGTTTATAAACCAAGAAATGTAAATGTAGTATTTAGTCAGTGTAGGTTATAATGGCATGGCAGAGCATCTCACCGGAAGTGGCTGTGAAGGTTTTTAAGAAGTGCTGTACCTCCAGTGCAGTGGATGGGACTGAAGATGATATGTTGTGGAATGGCAGTGAGGAGGAATGTTAACCATTTGACGCCTAACGGCCACTTTGTGTGTCATACCACACAGCTAACCTCCAGATGCTGCCTTTTATATATTTATTCAACAAATATACATACTGAATATTTTAAACATGCTGCGTAATCTCCGTTTTTTTTCTCTTCAAAATGCCGTTTATTTCATAATGCTACCTTTTTTGGTTCCTGTATTATTCACATTTTAAATACAGGGTGTGCTAAAATT
>Ga0209629_10002986_pt1 | contig 11852 bp, 9 predicted proteins | sample TergutCu122P5_FD_187286 | JGI IMG/M metagenome (GOLD analysis project Ga0209629, IMG submission 187286) | Cubitermes ugandensis P5 segment gut microbial communities from Kakamega Forest, Kenya - Cu122 P5 (SPAdes) (version 2) | ecosystem: Host-associated > Arthropoda: Insects > Digestive system >...
ACATACTGAATATTTTAAACATGCTGCATAATCTCCGTTTTTTTCTCTACAAAATGCCGTTTATTTCATAATGCTACCTTGTTTGGTTCCTGTATTATTTGCATTTTACCTACAGGATGTGCTAAAATTTAAATGTAAAATTCCGGCTCCAAAAGGTTAATGCATGTACGCCCCAGTTTCTTGTTTATGCTCTACTTAAAAGGTACGCAGTCAGTGTAGGTGCAGAACACCGCACAGAATCCAAGATACAACCTTCCTGGATTTAAAATTTTACAATACTCGTATTTTGTTCTAAAATAGGAACTACGTTATAGTGTGATTAGATGTGGGGCAGAGATGTTTATATAGTTGTTAAGGAAAAATATCTGACTTCGGTCTCCGAAAGTGCGCGGCGTACTGAGAGGAATTCGAGCCTTTTGTACACGTTGGAAAGGCATTATTAATGGAAAGTTTACTTTACTTCTATTTGCTAACCTCTTACATATTATTTGGGGTGCTGAAGGAAGATTGTAAAATAGCACCGAATTTTTTTTTCTAATATGTGACCTCTTCCTTATACTGAAGTTTATTAATTGCACCTTTTTATTTATCCATTTTTGTTCATTGCATAACAGCCCCTAATGGGCCTCCTCAGTATCGAGGCTCCACGATCACACACAGACACACCACACTCCGTAGGACTGCTCTGGGCTAATGATCCGCTCGACACAGAGACCTGTACCTGAAAACACAATACTCACAAGAGAGATATATCCATGCCTCCGTCGGGATTCGAACTCGCCAACCCGGCAAGCGAATGGCCTCAGACCCTCGCCTAAGACCTCGCGGCCACCGGGATCGGCAGTTATCCAATTAGTTTTCCGAAATTGGATCTCCTCTTCTGACGTTACAGCGTTTGCTGCCACCTGCTAATTTCTCGGTCCGAAAAAAAGAACTGTTCTCAATCAATGGATATTTGTGGCACTGTGACACTGTGTGTCTCCATACACTAACCTAGCATCAGTTATTGCCCGTCCCCAGTCTTTTATCCGATTGCGGGAACTCATAGTTACCGAAAAACCTCGTGTCGTCTGTAAAACGATATAAAGCACAAGGTCCACACACCTAGCAGTCTTTAATTGGAGCCTATTGTTGCATCGTCAGGGTGATCTGGAATTTGCTGTCTCCGTGTTCGACCGTCCAAAGACATTGTGACCACTCTGATGTGGGGATTATCTTTCGTGTAGCCAATTACTTCTTCATTGTAAATAATTTGATGTGAAATTCTCCCCCTGTAAGTCTTCTACTCACACTAACAGAAGACGCGGTAGCTCAGTCAGTACAGTGACTATACTACGGGCTGCAAGGGCAGGGTTTCGAATTCCGGCAGGGACAAGAGAGTATTCTCTTTTCCAAATCGTTCAGACCTGCCCTGTTGTCCACGAGCCTCCTATACGGTGTGTACCGGGGTTATTTCTCAGAGTTAAAGCGGCCGGGGCGTGAAGTACACCTCTCACTTTCTCTAGCGCCGAAGTTAATAATCAGTAGATCTGGGCGTCTACCCCTCTCCATGCATTCTTGATGTGGACAGCGACAACGTTACTTTTTACCCGCAAAGAACAAGACAGGCAATGTACATAAGACGGAACAGTGAGGCGCGTTTGTGCAACCATTGTTGCAGTGGAAAAGCAATCAGTATTACACAACCTGACTGTGTGTATTTGTAGACTATGGTATGCAGCATGCAGTGCACATACGCCATCTGTGGTCTGTCCGGCTGTATAATATTTTTACATTATCTCATAAACGGCACGGTTTTCGTTAAGCAGTTATGGAATATAAAATTCGTGTTTTGATTTTATCAAAAACGTTTGTCTGAAACATTTCTCATAACAATTCAGCGAGATATTTACATAAATGTACGTAGGTATTCATGAAAAGTAACAGTTATTCTTGTCGGATTTTAATGAAAATTGAATTTTTATTGCAGACTTTCGAAAAATACTCAAATATAAATTTTAATCAAAGTCCGTCCAGTCGGAGCGGAGTTTTTCCATGCGGACAGCCAGACGAACAGGCGGGCAAAGAGGCATGACGACGCTAACAGTCGCTGCAACAACTTTGCGAACGCGCCTAAAAATGCAGGCATAAGAATATGTACCGAAATAAACTGAAACTTTAAACCCATTTTATTCAGTTGTCTGAGACAGTGCATCATGTGGGCAGCCATTCCTGTTCTTCGACTTACATTACGCTGGTATTAATGCGACACCTAAGCAATGAAACATACATGCTTCGAGACGAACATTCTTTTGACGCTGTGTCGGCCCCACTACATGCCGTTTCCTTTCGCTCCGTTAGTCCACAGAGAAGCACAATAGTGTAGCCAGACGATGTGTTGTTCTTGTCCTGCCTGTTATTTACTTGGGGCACTGGACGGTTTTCTTCCCTATGCTGCCTTGCCACAAAGTAAACAACACTTATTGGATAGAGGGAAGGAAAGGAGGGAAATTAAGCATACGAGGTATTTCTCAAGGAAATGTCCTCGTTCATCTTAGGATAACATTGAGGCAGGGGTGGGAAACGTGTCAAGTGCTCGTAATGTACTTCCACAGTCTTACTCGGTACAAATCGATGTAATGTTAAGCTCTTGTTCAATTATTCGTACAGATATAAGTGACGGTATTAGTGCAGGATCGACAGAGACTTCTCATCGTTTTTCAGGTTTTATTTCAGTCAGTTGTATTTTACAGAAAGACGCTGTCGGTAGTTTAGATAACACCGTACCAAGCGGTACGGTTAGTGAATAATGAATTGGTTGGGATGTGAAGGGAAATGGTAATAAGGTAACTGATAAATCTGTCCCTGTCTACTTTTTGAAGGCTTATAGGTGGGTGGAGGTATAGTACCATTTATTCTTAACCTCGACATTAGATGGATTTGAGTGGATAGCTTCACGCCCCGACCACTTTAACTCCTGGAAACTTCGGCACGCATTGAATAGGAGGCTGGATTGCCCCCCCCCCCCTGGACCTTGCAGGTAATAGAAAAATTTCTTGCCTGTAACTGTATTCGAACCCCGGACAGCCCAGCGCCTAGCCTGTTAGATATACCGGCTACGCTAGGAAGTGGCTGGACTTAATTACAGATTATACCCCTACACTTGTTGGAGGGACTGCGAGAAACAGACTGTCATAATATTCTGTGTACGGACCAAGGTTCAAACCAGGCTTCCCCGAATATAAGCCAGGAACATTACTGCTTGAGCCATCGTGCTCGGTTTTAGTGCATGAATAATTGACACGTAGTTTGAGACAGTCTTCTTAATTCATCATCTCAGCATATTACAATTAAATTGTTATGCTTTTGTTTAGCTTGCTTTCATTTCCTTTATGTCAAATTTGCTTGTATGATGAAGTGACAAGTTAAACCCAGAATAATAAGATGCAGTCACGTGGGACGCTGTAGTTTCTAGATTCTAAAACACAACATGATGTTGTTCGGTTCAGCGGTGGGAGCAGTGTCACTTCGCTCAACTTTGCCAAATCACTTCTCTGAAAAGACAACTAATGGGAAGGAAGGGCGCAGTAATGGAAGATAATAGTGTTGGGAAGTCGGTGAGGGTCCAGTGGTCGTTGTTCACGTTAGGCTTTGTATCTTCCTAAGACCTTGTGTACTGCATAATCGCTAATATGCTCGTATATTCGCAACATTAGGTAGTGTGTCACACGAACCTGAAACAATTATTTTTAGAACACTCTACGGAATATTTCAGTGGTTAAATATCCTTCATACTTCATACATTTTGTCCAGCTAACATAAAATGTTTAGAGTATACATCACAGAAAGCATACAGTTTTTCCATTTTATATAATTGTAGCACTACCCAATGATGGCCGTAATTACCGGCCGAAACATGTCGTAGTGAATGTGACGAATTAATGACTATAAAATCATTTATGGTTTTGTATTGATCGGAAAACAATAAACGTGGATACAGTATTTCTTAATCTAGTTCGCTGTTGTTTTTGTTTTATATCACACCTCAGAACCGATCTAAATTAGAACTGATGTTTTCAGAAACAGAAATAACGTACTTACATTTATAATTTCAATATCGCATAATTTTTTATCCCAGTTTCCAAGTGACATAAGACGTGTCTATCGCTGAAATTTCAAAATTTTCCATAATATCGCATTGGAAACACAACTGACATAAATTGTCCTAAATCTTATGTAAAATAATAACAGATTTAATAATAATAATAATAATAATAATAACTGTCCTAGACTCTACTAATCATTCATCCCTTCCCTCCAATCCGCCAAAATCCGACATTTCCGCTACCATTAGTTGCAGTTTTGTGTTTTAGTAGCTCCCAGCATCAGGGTAAATTGACGAGGTTTTCCTAACCATGCGTACCTTACGTTGTGGTGCGGTTTGCCGTGGTGTTTTCATAACGACCATAGAGCTGCCGGCTCTGTATCCGAACAGCGAAGTTCGATTCCGTGGGCAATTGCGTCAGGTTTCACGTGTACAGTTTGCCCTGCGGTAACCACCGGGTTGGTTGACATGAAAACAGAGTATCATTTCGTATACACATACTTTTCTCTGTGGTATGTAGTCCACTACGTAGCAATCAAGGATATGTTGAAAACCGAAGTACTTACATCGCTTACCAGTTCAACCCCATCTCTAACCTGTATTTAGTGTAATGAGCCTCATGTTCATAGTGAATATTCGGTTTAAAACCCACCTGATTTATAATATAACCACATTTGTGTAGGGTGGAATACTCGGCGTACGAGCACTGTAACCGATACAGCACAGTTCCGATTTCTAAGCTCGGGGCTATGCTGGCAGTAGTGTGACTAACTGCTGGGTCATCCAAGCCGAACAGTCCCCATTGGAGGTACCAGACGAAACCTGTCTCCAGGGGAGTAAACTCCGGTGTAAAATCCAGGCCCTCCAGGTTGGCAGTCGAGCATGGGTTTAACAACCCTACCCAACCTCCAGAAAAGGGGGAGGTCATGGCCAGGAAACGGACCGAAAAAGCATAAGAGGAAGAAGAATAAGGAGAAGAAAATATATTTTATCAAAAGTACGCTGTAGGGCAGAAATTCTCTTCTCATCTTGATGGTCAATACGTCACTCTGCACCAAATTTAGGTCCACAGAAAGGGAGACAGTTATCGCTCGCTTGATTGCTAAAGTCACACAGTTCCCCCACCGATGATGTTCTAAGTAGCTGGACGTCTACACGCTGACCAGTTTAATCTCGCACATACAGCTTATGAGGAATGTGAATTTTTTATTTCCTTATATAATGAACACTCGGTATGTCAGAACGTCACTGTGCTATATTTATTGTGTTAGCGACCTATACTTCCGGGTCTTGCGGTTACCGTGTGGGTTTTAATTATAAAAGTTAATTGATTGTAATTTGCGTATAAATATTGTAAGTTAAATTACTGCGACACATTACAATGTTACATGTTTATTATTTAGTTACAAGTTCAGTTGAAAGAGTTATGTTTGGTTAAACTTTGCTGACACAGCACTGGTCAATAACTTCATCGTTTCCAGCGCGAGATATGGTTTGCCCAGTGTCCCACAGCGCGAGGTATAGTTTCCGCGGTATTCCCAAGCGCGAGGTATGGTTTACGCGATATCCCCAAGCGCGAGGTATGGTTTGCAGGTTATACCCCAGCGCGAGATATGGTTTGCGCGGTATCCCACAGCTCAAGGTATGGTTTGCATGGTATCCCCAGCGCGAAGTATGGTTTGCGCGGTATCCCACAGTGGGAGATGTGGTTGGCACGGTATCGCCCAGTAGTCAACAAGACTTGTATGATTTTGCTACAGTTAATCATAATCAAGAAGAGGTTATTCTGTTTAATTTAGTGACACAAATTTTAAAGGGTGACAATTACGTACATGCCACTAAACGTTTGGCAGTCTTAGAGTACTGTGAACGCGTGGAGTTACTCCCACGTAACCATGTCGGTGTGCACGGTCAATTTTAGGAACAGGGAAGGCTGAGGCGGTATAGACGGACGCTCCTTCGTTAATTCGGTCTTACCCATGATGCTCAGCATTCGTCAGAGTTGGGTTGTCTAGAAAACACTTCAGTCATGTTTCCAACCAATCAGTAATATCATTTCGAACACTATGAAATTTTATGTTCTCAAGACGGCTCATATTAGGAGTCGGCCTGTTGTCTTCTGGGGAATGACGCAATTTATCGTGGAAGAGAAGCACAATAATTTTACACAATGTTACTTTGAAGGTGGGGACAGCATATTGAAGCGAAATGTCCTTACGTATGTACTAAAGTACCCGGGTTCGCCTCTCCAATAGGCTGCTGCAAACATAACACTTCTTCCACTTTTTTCTACCGAATGTCGCTGTCAAATGTCTCGCATTGTCTAGTTTTTTTTAAAAGACTTTATGAGAATTTGTGTTACATACATTATGACGCTGCAAGACGTAGTTACGTAATTATTTATATCGCAAGTAATGTATGGGTGTGTGAGTTGTGTATTGGTATTCATAGTATTAAAATATATCTGGGAAGCCTTCTAATCGTAAATAATCCTTTACAGACTAAGACTGCTTACCTCATTTAACAAAGTAACATAATACAAGACACAATTACGATTTGAAATAAATAACTGATTAAATGTGTGTCAGACTACCGAAGTGAGTGCGACGTATCAGGAGTGGTACACCTGAGTGCTGTGAGGGACAATAAGTCTGCGAAGTTTCGGTATCTTCGTCCCACTGCATTTGTTAATCAGTGTCTTTATTATTGTCAGGGCCAACATAACTTTCAGAACACTACACATTCAGTTGCTTTTTGTACAGTTTTTGGCCGAAACATGTAGTAGATGACTATTAAATGTGTGTTTTTAAAGTTATTGTGGTCTGACAATAAATACAGACGCTGAATGTGCAAAACGTAATTACTGTTCTCTTAAAATCTATATGCGATCTGTATATAGCAATCCTTACCATCATTTGCACCGTAACCATCCGGTCACGCTAGCCCATAATGGTTTGTTGTCAACTTTATATTAGGTCTAAAATATAAAAATGCTAAGACCCTATGACAAATTCCATCCAGAACTACGACGACATAAATTCAGTTCTTCATTGCTCTCCATTACGCCGTGTTATTCGATGTTGTGAACCAAGCTTAATCCTGGCTACCAGTGCTGAGAAAAGACTTCGTTATTACGTGTTATTAATGCAGACTAATAAAATGCTGTTCTCTGGAGGATTCGGCTTTAAAAAAGGGGATTTTTTTTTATTTAATATGAATATTATATAGGTTACTGTTTGGTTATTCCAGAAGTAACCGCGCTCAGCAATAGGCGTATGTATTATAGTGTTGATTTTACTAGTTAGTACAATTATTTTTATTGTTATGGCATAATACACCCTAATAGATCTGCCATAAACAAGACTGGGATTATTGCTGGCCCGTTAATCCCAGAAAAATAAAAACCGTTTCCGGTTGGGAACTATATAATTGCTGTTCATGTGGAAAAGGAGGACCGTATTTCATGATATGCATATAATTGCGCAGGGATTCCCCGTAGACCGCGTGGTAATACGCACTGGAAGTAGATTCGACCAGGAACCCCCTTGTGTACGAGGGAGGGTGTCGCCGTGTGTGCGCGGGTGGGTTGTGTGGAAGGGTGATGGTGATAATTGTGTGTTGCTCCGCTCGCTTCAACAGTATTCCAAAATTTTGTGACAGAATTAAGGTAGGCATTGCAACTTATGACACTGATATTCGCTTAATATGGAACTTCGGTTTGACAGTATGAGATTTTCTCTTTATGTGCGGTAGCAGGCACCATATAGAGACAGAGAACGAGAAGATGATTGTCATTGACGAGCGGACCGCATGAAGGCACGGAGAAAGAGTACGGATAGAACAGAAATCGTATATTTACGCCTACTTCTTTCCGATTGTCAGTTAGCACCTTCGCCCTCTCGATGCAGTTTTTCTTGTACCATCTCTCTACTCTTTCCTATTACATCCCATCATTCTTCTTCTTACTTACCTCTCTAAATACTGCCCCTTTTCTTTATCCTTAACCATAAACTTTAAAACTACGTCGCCTTTTTGCTCTCTACCACTTATTCTTCCTACATGATTATTATTATTATTACTATTATTACTATTATTCACAATATTGCAACCTCCCTCTTTAGTAATCTCTGTATTATTTTCCTGTGTAATCATCATTCTTCTCATAGCCTCTCTTCCTGATTTTGTCTTGGTCGCATTCTTACATCTCCTCTCTGAATTATTTCCTTTCCTCTTCTCTGCTTACCGTCTTTTGCATCCTTACTTCGTGTTCAGGATGCCTAAAGTTTGAACCTTTTCTTTGATGGTCTGCTATGAATGGATTCTTACGGGTTTCCTCAATATCGTCCGGCAATATTTCAAAAGAAGCAGCGACCCAGTTATTAATTACTGTAAGAGAGGAAAACAGACAATTTATTTCCACTGAAATGTACATATTTGTATAAGAATGTAGGCAGTTTTTCGCCCGAAACAATTCGGCACAGGAAGTGTCCGCAGAAACTTGTCGAGTATTGTGCTATTCGCTATTCTGTGTTGTTACACAACGGAGAAGAATTCTTCTTGAACTGCTTGACCCTTTAAGACGGACCCAATAGGTTGTCCCGAAACGTTCGGTAACTAGCTGCCATTCTATGCTGCATAAAATCCCAGAAGAGTGAAGGTCGGATTTACACCGCGGCGATACCACGGATTCCGTAAGTTTTGAATGCGGTGAGTTTCTTGAAAATCGGCATAGCCGAAAGTCTTATTTTACTGGGCACGCAAATGGGTTTTTATTTGTACTTTTCATATTTATTGTCCGGTTTGGCTGAAACTCCGTATAAGAAGGCTGAACTTAACGAGTTTTGTGAGTTGCGTGAAAATCGGCTCAGGGAAGGTCGCACATTTCTTACCAGTGTCAGTAAAATGACAAAACAAAGTGACTAAGTCTGCGTACTGCCTTGCGGATTGCACCACTTGCGGCCTTGTTCATTCTAGCAACTGTGACGTCCGCAGTTGACATGTATAAAGTGTACTCCACCTGTAATCAACATGAGTAGGCTAACTACAAACCACTCATGACTGTCGTAAGAGTGGAAACCAAACAGCATCCTGTAGGAGTGCGCGTGCCGTGGGTGGTAGCTAAGGGTGCGGCTATCTATGCACGCTATTTTGTGTCTTGCTCCGTGTACCGCGAACAAATTATCGTCGTATTTCGTGTCACGGTGTCTTTGCTGGAGTGGAAGTATTCCCCATTCCTCACTGACTTCCTTGTTTCCTTCGCCAGACACGCCTTCGGTTTCCAAGCCAAAAGAACCTTTAACAGTATGGACTGGGCATTTCGCCTTGGGAATACATTCGACTTCTACTTACAGCTGTATATTTGTTCGGACACTTTGTCTTTCGAATTAAACCCAGGAAGAAGATTTCGCCTTGAGAAGCTTGTAGTCTCTCAGCTAGTCGAGAAATTCTCCGCAATCTATGAAATGCGAGTTTTTGTCACAGTTTTTACAACAGTCCGCCACTGGTCCTTTGTTTCTTCAAACTTTACTTTAATATTGTTATCCCATGTAGCCCCCTAGGTCTTTGAAGAGATATCTTCTATTCGGACACACCAATCAATAATTTTAAAATTTTCTTGCTATTTGCGTGCAGCATACGTAATACTCACCAACCACACTGTTCTTTTTTATTAATCCTGATTACAGTTAATACAAATTGGGAATTACGAAACTCTTTCTATGAGGCATTAGTGATTTATTCACGCCTCCTATTATCCCCTAACTTAATTCAAATTAATAATAATAATAATAATAATAATAATAACAATATCTCATTTCAGTATCCCTTGATGCAACCCTATAGCAGACACTTGGTTAAAAGACCGTCCACTGGGTGCTCAATATCGGGCATAACCTTAGACAATCCTAAATTATAACAATAGAGGAGAAGGTTCAAATATGGGCTACCGTTTTGTTTCTGGGTTGTTACTGGAAGGCTACTGCGTAAGTTCAAAAGAAAGACACACTTGTACACTCTGTTCAACAAAAATCAAGCGGCCTGATATTTCGTACGTCCCGCTCAGGCAGTGACGTGACGTACAGTTGCAATCATAATTCGAGTCGTTTTACTTTCCCCATATTTGTGCATTCGTGACGTTTCTGTCTTCCATTCATTACAATCAATCACGCCGCGTATATATTAACCAAAGACACCAATACATTCGCTTAATTTGAAGTTGAAACATGAATTAAAGGTCATTAATTTTCCGAGGCGTGTGGCTTGCTAGCTCTGCTTCCACGGATGGATATTGCGAAAGGGTGGTTGTCTGCCGCATCCGGAGGTAGCCGACAGCGTTAACGCGTGATGACAGTACTCTTCGGAAACAAACTACATTGGTTCGAGTCCCAGTCAGAGGAGGTAATTCTTTATTTTCGAATATGTTTTATACTCACAAACACTCAATTAAATTATGCAGTAACACATCCATTATTTAATTATACGTTTCGAAAGTTATCTTTGCTCCACTGGCAGGGTTAGAAATGCGAGTGACGCAGATATTTCTGTTATTTTTCCGTAATTATTTTTTCTTTGTTTACCGACATCCTGATTTAGAGGGTTCGTGTTCGAATGGGACTAAAACTAGGCGTGTGAATCTCGTTGTTGCTTGCGGGCCGTAGCGGGTCACGAGATCTGATACTGAGCTGCAGGATTTGAAACATTTACGGAAAGGAATTGTTGAGCGTATGATGCGTGTGCTGGGGAGGTCTGGACTGAGTGTGGTTTCAGTCTGGACTTGTTTCAGGGGTGGGGTGTGGGGAGTGAAGTACTGTTGGAACAGGTGCAGCTCAATTTTAGCTTTCCAAACAAGTTCATAATTCTTCCGTGGGGACTTCTAGTAGAAAATAACACATTTTAAAAAAATGTGTCTTACTGGCTACACTGATTATGGTGGTTATGAAAACGGAAATGCGCGTTTTTAATAATAATAATTAAATCAAAGGCAATGAAGAGCTTATGTTGGTTACATAAACTGTAATTTGCTGCATGATCAAAATAATGGATGGACTGTGCCTTCCCCCTATTTAATGGTTTGTTGTAAGAATATTTATTTAAGAATGTTATTCAAAGAAGCCTACACTGCTTGATAAAAATTGTTATATGACTTTAGAACACTTTTACTAAAGGATTTATCATTAAATTAAGTGAAGTTTCTTTCAATTTTCTGCCACCCGAATCAAATGTCTTCTGCAACTGCATTATGGTAATTCAAAATTTTTGAGTCGTGGATGAAAACGTACGGTAGGGTATTATCCATGGATGAAAACTGACCTGCGGCGACAATATGGTAATTAACATTATATGAGTGTAGGCCGAATCCCTCTTCACGACGTAACCACCATAATCAGTGTAGCCAGTAAGACTTTTAAAAACGCGCGTTTTTAAAAATGTGTTATTGTCTACTAGAAGTACCCACGGAAGAAGAATTATGAACTTGTTCCGAAAGCTAAAATTGAGCTACACCTGTTCCAACAGTACTTCACTCCCCACACCCCACCCCTGAAACAAGGCCAGACTGAAATCACCCTCGGTCCAGACCTCCCCAGCACACGTATCATACGCTCAACAGTTCTTTTCCGTAAATGTTTCAAATCCTGCAACCCAGTGTCAGATCTCGTGACCCCCTACGGCCCGCAAGCAACAACGAGATTCACACGCCTAGTTTTAGTCCCATTCGAACACGAACCCTCTAAATCAGGATGTCGGTAAACAAAGAAAAAATAATTACGGA
>Ga0209629_10002987_pt1 | contig 11850 bp, 4 predicted proteins | sample TergutCu122P5_FD_187286 | JGI IMG/M metagenome (GOLD analysis project Ga0209629, IMG submission 187286) | Cubitermes ugandensis P5 segment gut microbial communities from Kakamega Forest, Kenya - Cu122 P5 (SPAdes) (version 2) | ecosystem: Host-associated > Arthropoda: Insects > Digestive system >...
ATATATTATGCGTTTTCTTGTCACAATTGTCAACATCCCAGCATACTGGGTCATTATGACCCGAAGGAGTAAGAGCGCGTAGTACTTTTGAGGAGAACAGGAAGGTTAAATAAGCCATCTTCAGGGACGCTTAATTACAAAGTAAAACAGGGCGTATTTTAATAAAATACATATCTTCATCAAATACGTTTTGCAAATATGTGTAAGATGTAGAAGCCACATGTCAGAGTATTAATTTAATTAAAATATAATTAAAGCAAATGATTAATATTACCTGTGATGCAAAAATGAGGTGAAACTATATACTCGTAAATGTCGTATTAGTTTTAATTACATATAACAAAAACATGTCTAGAATGCGATTTTTTTTTGTGTCGGTTAATTGTAGGCCATAAAAGGTAAACTTAACCCTTGAACACGTTACGAAGGCCGAGAGGTGGAGTAGATATACAGCCCTACTCTTTCTTTAACCTCATCGCTGTATGGGATGGGTGGTTGACGTCAAGCCCCGGCCGTCTTACCCCCGGGAAAGACCCGGTACCCATTGCACAGGAGGCTGGGTGGTCCCCAGGGTCGGTCTGGACGGGTGCGGAAAATCTCGCCCCCACCGGGATTCGATCTCAGGGCCGTCCAGCCTGTAGCGAGTCGCTATACCGACTGCGCTATCCGGCCCACAAAGTGTACGCCAGACTTTACATAAATCTGTCATTGAACTACTCGTATATCAGTTTCAACAAGTACGGATCGTTACACGTACATAAAATAATATCCATAAGTGCTGTTTGGAACAGGTTCATGCACAGCTGGAGGTTCTGGCAGCGGTGTTTTATGAAAACAGGTATCTTCCGCGATATTACATCGCGTTTGTTGTTAAACATTTACCGACGTTTCGGAAGATCTTGTTACTTCCGTGTTCTCTAAAAGGTATACGTACATTTCACCATAGAACAGGCCACGAAGGCCCAGAGGGGGAGTAGATGTATAGCTCTACTCTTTCTTTAACCCTGGCACTAGATGAGGGTGGTTGATTAACACCAGGCCCCGGCCGCTTTACCCCCTGGAAAGAGACTCTGTATCCATTCTACAGGAGACTTGGTGGGAGCCAGGGCCGTCTTGTCCAGGTTACGGATTTCACGGTTGGACTTGAAGTGTTTAAAGAGTAGCTGGAGTAAACGAATTTCTTCCGCATTGCGTAACGTAAGCAGAGAATTTCTTCCGTACAGCGTGACGTACGCAGCTTGATCAACTGCGCAGCGACATCGGCATCAAGACCAGTAAGACGTGCTAAGTGGCATACAATAATTTACAAATATCTAGCCAAGGAGTAACGAAGTGCAATTTGTCACTCTTCTAACAAGGCAGTGTCATTTTATGAATGACAGCTGCATATATCGGCAATTGAACGTATCCATTCCTCATATCAAATTAAATTACATGCAAGGCCATGAAAATAACCTTGGAATCTCTTCGTCACCGCATTTACTTAACTTCATGCTGACATACCGGGGTGCTGATAAGTCCTTAGCCCGACCTACTTCACGATGTATTTTGTTTGATGGTGAGGATGTTTCGTTTGATGGTAGTCTTGTTATATATGTAAATAGTACTAATATTCCTCCAATTATGATTATAAATAGGATATATGAAAATCAAAATATTCTGTCGCTGTAGCTTGTTTCCATCCTGGTTGGGCTAAGGACTTATCAGCATCCCTGTACATTGAATTCTTTTAGTTAATTATGTCATTCACAATATAACCGTCAACGTCACCCAAACAATTCGTGATGGTTTAAAATAACCCCACTAGAGGGCAGGAAAGATCGCTATCCTGTGAAACCACACGTTGTGTCGACTGATACATGGTGACCAACGTTCGAAAGGATCACAGCTTTACCATGCAGGCGAAGGCAATACGAACCGATAAACGTATTTATCAGTCGACATGATGTAACATACCAGAAGAAGTGAATTACTTCTACTAAAGAAACCGCTGTGAGACCATCACATCTCGTATAATATATCGTTTATAGAACAGTGTCTTCTTTGTTCATATTTGTCCCGAGTTTTTAGGCACGTTTGCACAACTGTGAAGAGCGATTGTTAGCTTCATGTCTGTCTGTCTGTCCGTCCGTCCTTGTTCCCTTCCATGTTTCCACTTGGAACAACTCGGCTCCCATTGAAGGAATTTGCATGAATTTTAATATTTGAGTATTTCTGGAAAATCTGTTCAAAAAATTCAAGTTTTATTCAAATCCGACAAGAATAAAGGGTACTTTACATGAAAACCAACATACATTTTATGACCATATCTCGCTCAGTTCTTCTTAGAATGAGAAATGTTTTAGACAAAAGTTGTAGAGAAAATCAGAACACACACTTTATTTTCATAACGTTTTCCCGAAAGTGGCGACGTTTACATGATAATGCTGAAAAATATAGTAGGGACAGACAGGCCACAGATCACAATACAATACGGCGAATGTGCTTTGCATGCCGGATAACTAAGGCTACAGACACACACACACAGAATATGTTACCACTTACTGCTTACGCCTAAAATTGTTACATGAACGCGCCTCAGTATTACATTTTACGTACATTGCCTGTCTTGTTTTGATAATTAAACAGACAGGTTTCTGAAATCACTATGTTGTGTGTGTGTGTGCGTGCGTGCGTGCGCGCCGTACACCTTTCAGCTTTTGAAATAGGCGAAGGATATTCGCGAAATTTGTTTTGAATATTATGCCATTCAAGCATACCCAAACACGGTATTTTGTACGTTTCTACAATTAGTTATAGACACACGACGAAGTGCGAAATTTGAGGTGGAAGCAACGCTAACGTAACTTATTTTAGGGCCCTTCATTGCATAACAGAAGTCAGAAAAATATGCAACTTTTCAATTGATGTTTTTTAGAATATTAATAACAAGATGGCGTCCTTTAAAATTCCATTTTGCTTTTTGTTTGACAGCGAAAAGCACCGAGGCTAGGTATGTGATATTTGCCGAGGAAATGTGTCAAAAACATAACTACATATGTGTTACTAAGTATTATTTGTGGGTCAGCAATTACAAACCTGGCGAGGAAAAGAAATACTGAGATTATGTGTGAGATACTTAATGTACAGAGACTCGAATCTGTCCGTAAATACGTGTAGTAGAACCTAAGTTCTTCACAAAAATAAAAATACACGAATAACGCTACTAATGACAAGTAGAGTTACCACTATATGCGTTACGAACGCAGTATTTATAAGGACAGCTCAAACCTCCTCTACAAGTGCGAAGACGAAAGTTCGGGTCCATCACATTTCATATGTTGTAAGTTTTAATTTACACCTACTTTCAGTCATATACGTCCGAAAATTTTAATGTATACAAACCTATTCTTAAACAACAGACACCAAATTCTTCAAAAAATAAAAGTATGTGGTTAAATATTTTAATAATCAACAGAGCTACAAATACGTGCAGTAGTAACGCAGATTTCATGACGAATACTCTAGCCTCCCTGTCTACAAGTGTAAATATAAATGCAGGAGCCCACACAAGCTCCAACTTTGTAGGGTTTATCTTTCCCTTCTTTTCATTCAAACCCGGATAATGAGTTTAGCAGCGATAATAATTGAACAGCTACACAATCCTACTCAACCATCCTTTTCAGTATTACAATATCCACCAGGGCCAATGCCGATTTCTTCGACTAATATTCTTGGATGTAACATCCACCTTACCTAGCCGTTTTTATAATTTCAACACAAAAATATTTTACGCAAACTATATAGATATATATGATTTTATCTTCCTATGCACCTAAGCCTTATATGTTTTTGAGATGATTTACTAACATTTATTATGGAATGCGGAGCTGAATCAAATTTCGTGACCCGCCATGGTATCGTTTCATATGCTTAGCAGTGACTAGCAAAATCTGTCCATGTTCCAAATACAGCACATAGGAACTTTTACAATACCTACTTTCAGAATAGCCTTCTGTTCTTATAATAAAAGCCAACGAGATGCACTGTTTCTCAAGTTGATTTTGACAAAGAACTCTACATGTTTCGGACAGATCAACTGTCCATCATCAGGAGTCTCAACACTGTATACACAACAATAGGTATTTATCATGCTAGTTAAGTTGACTGTCTGCTAGCGAGGTCAGGATGGAACTGTTGTCGGTATACTTACACGGCGGCCATGATTGTGCTAGATTGTGCTAAACTAAGAATTATGAAGTTGAGAAAAAAGTTACGTGACAATGACTTGGAAGGATCGTACGTCATCTCGCCTCTAATTAAAACTCTATAATTAGAACAAAATTTTACATGTTGATTTATATACTTATTAATACATGTGTTACGTCGAAAGGGAAGGCAGATTGGGGGCGTCTGGGAACAACGTGCTGAGGAACGTAACTGGGAATTACAGAGACAGAAGGTGACAAGAGGAATTGAGTACATTAAAACCTGTATGCTTGAAATGTTATTAATATGATCAAATGAAGATGAATTAGTTAAGCTGTGCTTCTAGTAGGCGTCGGGGAAATGAGAAATACAGAGAAACTTCAGTCGGAAAACACGACGGGTATATCACGCGGCAGATCGAGGCGTGAACGCGAAGGATAATACAATAAGTAATGTCTTCAATGACGCATGGAGTAAGCGTGTGGACTGAAGTCTTGTGGCTCAGGGTACAGCCAGATGCGTGGCTTTTGCAATGTATAGAAATGGAAGTTCGTGGTCTGTGAAGAGTCATCGATCGGTTTTCTTAAGCAGTTTTTCACAAAAGATAAAGTAACACGGGGTTAATCCGACTGTGGTGTGGTTTCTGATCATGACACAATGACACATACAGCCTTAGGTAAATCAGGTCATGCAAGTCCTTTTACTGATCCAGGATACTTGTATATCAGCAGAAAATGTAAAGTGACGCAGGTGGAATTTTGGCGTGGACTGTACTAAATTTATACTTTCGGTATAAAGAAAAATAATAAGAGAAAGACTGTCGTCGATAGACGACTAAAATCAAATATTTTACTATTAATATTACCGAAACAAAGAAAACTGATCTCACTTTCTCGAAAACAAGACTCACAGTAAACCGTGTCTTAACTCAGCGCACAGTCATATATTTCTTACATTTATTTGTTCCTCAAATTTGGTTAGAAAATCAGTCAAGTAGGAATTGTTACGAGTCATTTTAATCCATTCTGAACATTAAGATGCTTGCAAACGTTTTACAGATTTTAAACTTTACTGCAAATTCGGCCCGGAATAGAACATTGGTTACCTTGGATCGGAATGCGATGTCACTGGAACACTCTATACAACACGTACGAATATTACCAACGCCTCTTTCTGTAGAATAAGGACTAAATGATGCTATACGAAACCCGAATCCAAACACCTAGGTGCGTACAAGTACACGTCTCAACAGCACATAATCGAATACGCTGCTAAAATCTTTACTTCATTAAAATCAAAAAAATTCTTCGAGATAATCAAAAGGAAGCTGAAGAGCGGGTAGCGTTACATTTTGTGAACATCTTCAAACTTGTTTACTACTTCACGTTTACTTATCACATTAACATTTCTTTTCCCCGTTCACTTATTTTAAATTCTCTAAATTCCTCCACGGGTAAACTAAATCAAAGAACATTTAGTTGGATCAGCGGGCACTGCAAATTAATATACCTATTTTAACGTTTTATTCACACAACTAGATTGATACACAAACACTGAATATGTTTATTAACCGGGACCAGTTTAGTACAAACTAAACCTGGCCCCAGTTTTCTGCTACAGGCACCTTCATCACCTATTCTTCTTTCGTTTTAATAATATTATCCAGTGTGACCCTGGAGAATTTTTACCACAGAAACTTTCTGACAACCTTTTTGTATTCATTAGTAATTTTTTTTTTCTAGGAGTACACTCATCTCACGCTTTTCGTGGCCGTTAGTTTCCAAGATCGCCAGCGAAAAGTGAAAATCCGCGAAAAATTGACCGTTCCCCTACACGAAAACAATATTTAGTTTCTTTGCTGTTTTCTTTGCAGAAGCATTGTTATACGAGCTGCTTTGTTTATTCCCTTCAACTCCCCGAACATCATGCGGTGTGGCTCAAAGACCTGCTCGAGTTGAACAATTTTGATTCTCCTGTCCATTGATGGGTCCGAGTGAATTATATTGTAATGCAAAAAAAGAGAGGAAATAATTAACATTTGGCTTGTGTTTGGAATTTTGAAAATTGTATTGAATTTCATACGTGTAACTTGTATTTTGGATGCTGGTTTGATGGAAATTTTAAATTCGCAATTAAGATACAATTTTAGCCGAGCAAGTTGCGCGCGCCAGCAACATGAAGGCTTTGTTGTGCAACATTCCTTAGCAACAGCGCATTCCTTTTACGTCGGCATATGCTGTTACTAAGTGGATTTATATACTGCTGAGTTATGAGTTCTGTGAACCCGTGTACCGACTTGTAAGACCAGCGAACAGATTATAATTACGATCCGACTTACAACCGGGACGGAAGAAAAAACATAGTGCTTCGGGCAAGGCTGCGTGATGGGCCTCGAGCCCCAAACTTTCCTGTTCTTACCAGGTGAGTGGTGCGCATGGCATCCATAACTCAGACGCATGAAAATGATTGAGGAGTGTTTTATTAGTTGTTCTGTGTTTTCCAAATTTTAACAAAGCGAGAAAATTAATATTGTGAAAATGATTCGCCTTTGAGTATTAGGTCAAAAATGTATTAGAACGAACTTCAGTTGTATAGGCTTTGCTTATTCTTGAATGTAGACTATTTTTAGACAATATACATATATATTTTTCTAGAAAGATGTAACCTGTATTCTGTCTGTGTTCCGCTGGGACATAAGTCGTAGTGAAGTTAAGTATAACCTAATCACAAGTACTTCCTTGAGTTGGTTGTTTTATTATACAGCCTTGGTAAACTTATATGAGAGCTCGACGCAACGAATGTTTAGAAAATTTAACACCCATGATAGTTTAGTATGTGTGAATTTTAGAATACTAATATAGTGTGTAACTGAGAGGGAAAACTAGTGTTATTCGACTGGGATGCACGGTATAGTAGTTCGTCCGTTTTCTACTATTTTATTCTAATAAAGCGGAATAGTGGCAGCTAATAGATTCTGAGAATCCTGACAACGAAGTTAGAGTAGTTAAAAATTTATGTCATAGTGTCTCTGTGAGTAGGATAACATTGATGTTGAATCGGTATCCCCAAGAGGCACTATAATATTTATTCTTGGAGCGACCCCGCGAATTTGCGAAACCGCAAAGTACGAACCCGCGAAAAGCGAGGGTCGAGGGTATATCTAAATTATCTATATGAGTATTTGTGTTATGTTTTTTATGTAACCTGAAGCTCTCACGGCAATTAAGGGCAATAAAACTCTGTTTGGCTACCATCCCTGTGGTTCTCGAAACGTCGGTGTGTTCGCCATGTAGCCACCGGTTGCGGCTTTTAGACAGAAAGAGTTTAATTTTAATTGCCCCCCCCCCCCGGTAAATTGACTGCACATATTCCGCAGAAAACTTAAAAAGATTTTCAATGGTGTTTTATTACAAGGCAGAGAAGGACGGATTTTTGTTTACTGTTCAACTGAAGACTGTCTGTCGTGTTGATTCATTCCACACGTTCTCAGATTTAATGGCGAGAACTGCATAAGAATAAGCAGCTCGCGTCCACGCGTTAAGATAGACAGGCGGACAATTGAAGCTGATAACCTTTAGGATCAGGAAAGAAGAAACACTGAAAAGAGGTCTTACAATTTAAAAGTTATGTAACAGACAGGATAACCAATACTTCTTTTAAAACTTGGCTTACGTTGTATAACAGATAATTCCAACCTTCGCGTAGTGCAACCTACCAATTATTCCTTCCCGGATATACTGACTTAGCAGAGAGGAGCATTCAACAAGAAGACCTTTTCGCAAGCAAATTGGACATAAGTTGAAGGAAGAAACTATTGAAGTGCTACATGTGGAGCGTAGCTTTGTACGGAGCTGAAAAGAGCACACTGTGGAACGCAGATCAGAAACACCTGGAACGTTTTGAAATATGTGCAGGAGAAGGATGGAGAAGGTCAGTTGCACTGATCGTGTGAGAAATGAAGAAGGATAGCAAAGACGTCAAGGAGGACAAGAATATCCTACATTAAAAAAAAGAAGAAGAAGAAGGAAACTAACTAAATTGGTCACATCATGCGTGGAAACTGCCATCTATACCGTATTATTGAAACAAAATAAGAAGGGAAGAGAAATGGAAGAAGTAGACACAAGCAGCTACTGGATGACCTTAAGGAAATAAGAACATACTGGAAATTGAAAGTGGAAACACTTGATTGCACTCTGCCGAGAACTCGCTTTGAAAGAGGCTATGGACTTGTCACAGACTAATTAATATTGGTGACTTAGAAGTGGAATAGCATAGCTGATACAGTTGCAATGCTACGGGTGTGCAGGGTAGAAAATCTGGAGTTTGTTGTCCGGTAAGGGACGGTTTTGTTCTCCAAAGCGTCCAGGCGGTTCTGATTTAAATCCACCTTCATAAACTAATGGGAACCAGGAATAAAGTCGTCGGAGGAGATTATTTTTCACAACCATCTATTGTGAAGGTCAGGAAAACTGGAGATCTGCGTCTTCTGTTGCCACACGCCTTTATGAAATGGCGTATACCACAAAGAAAAACTACCTTTAACACTTCAAAATTAATATAAATCCAACCAGTCAAGTGACAAAGGGTGTGGAAAGAAGGACTGAAAATTCGTGCATGTCTCTATCAATAGTGCTTCGGACAGCGGACATTGTCCAATGTAGAACTTCTATAAAGGACAACAATTTTGTGAAACCTGTGAAGAATAAATACGTAGCTTTAATAGAGTTTTCAACAAGAATGTCGTACTGTATCCAGTCTCCTTTCCTTCCTCTAAGGAAGCGACTCGGTGAGTAACTTCAAATAACAAGAACTCTTCCGGAAACGAAGAGGACTCTGAAAAATACGCGTCCTAATATGAAGGGAAAGAACAGTGACTGGAAGAATTGAATCAGAGAGACTTACCTGAGAAAATGAGTTCGTTTTTGTCGCCGTGAGTTCGCCAGTGAGGGGCGGAACCTTGTTGCGGGTGGAGAGGCCCTCGACTGTTACTGGTACTTCCGACATCGGCCCCTGAATGATTACTTCCGGTCAGAGCGTCGGGGCGCCCGGGCTTGCGGAAGGTGACGGACCGCTCTCTGATGTTACAAGTGAACACAACAGAAAGTGAAGATTGACAGAAAGAACCTTACAGGTGTGTATGTTCAGAACGTTTGTTCCCGCGTACTCTTTTAGAAAAATACAATCTCAGTCGCTCTAGCTGTATTTTTAAAAGAAAAGGAATACTGAAATATACATAATTCTATTTGTTCAGACCCATAGCGACTCAGATATATTTAAATGTTATGTAAGGAATATGGTCCTTTTAGAATATGACATTTTAGAAATACGGTGTTTTGCGTCAAGTTGCAGGCTTCAACTTCACTTTTCTTCTACTATCTTCACAACCAGTGTTCAACAACGTCTATTCTACACAGTATAAAATAAGAATTTTATTCAGTTTACGTTACAAAGCCACATGTTCCAATCTATAATGTGATCATGAAGCTGTCCATAATCCAAATATCCCTTAACCACAAATTTAATATTTTACAATGCGCTATTTATAGACTACTATATACAACCTTACAAATCTGTCAAGTTTGAAATTGTGTTTCGTCATCCTATTTAATTTTTAAAATAAAAACTTACGTTCCGTAATTTTTGTTCAGTATGAATTTGTTGAAAATGTTATATACTTAAGTATTTGTCGTTACAGCTAAAGTTAGTGAATCAAATGTTACTTCCTTCGTACAACACTACCTGCCGACTCATTACAAATAAAATATTGGTTAAGGTACTAACCCAGCAGGACTACATTAAATACATATATTCTAAACGAAGTAAATAAAAGCAAGGAATTATAAATTACAAGAAACATGCTTCACAATTACCTATACAAATAATAAGCAGCATTCGGAAAAAAAGAATTAATACTGAATTAAAGTAACAACAGAACTGTAACAAAACGGCACACATTCACAAGGGGGGGGGGCAGAGACGTGACTTTGTAACAAAAGTGTTTAAGAACACCAACATTCTGGTAACGGTAGGCAGAGAGTGAGAAGGGTTTTATTTAAAGACGCTGTCGATTGCTAATACGTAATGTCGATGGTAGTCGAAAGAAATACAAGTACACTGTATTGTTGCAATCGCAAAGAAAGGGGCGAATGAAGAACTTGCATTGGAATTTTTCCCAGAGCTACTATTTATGACACACAAGTAGCAAGCTACACTATCGACTGTTGTATCAGGGCACCTCAGTGTGTATTATAAGAGTTTTCGGATGGAGATCATTTTAAATTTTCCTTATACGTACTTGGGGGTTTGAATTTTACTTATTTTGTAACTGGTATTTACTCCCAAATGGCACAACTAGTAAATAGACTGTAGTTTAACTAACTCCATGCAGCAGAGTCTTTCATAGAAAGCTAACCAATTCTCAGCTAGTCAAGAAATTCACCGCAGTGTTTGGAACCCGAAGGTCCATTACTATGTTCACAAGCGCCAGCCACCTGTCTCTATCCTCAGCCAGATCAATCCAGACTATGCCTCTCCATCCAACTTCTTGATGATCCATTTCAAAATTACCCACCCGTCTATGCCTAGGTCTCCCAAGTGGATTCTTTCATTCAAGTTTCCTGTCCCCATACGTGTCACATGCCCCGGCCATCACATTCTTCTATATTAATCACCCGAATAATACTTGGTGGGGAGTACAAACCATAAACCCCCCTAGTTATGCAGTCTTCTACACTCCCCTCTGTTACCTCGTCCCTTTTAGGTCCACATATCTTCCTCAACATCCTATTCACCAACAAGTTCACTTATAACATTTATATTTGTATTTTATGACACATGTATTACATTCTCTTATTTCAACATGATTTATAACCACCTTTTAATATGTAATTTTAACGACCAAATATTTTGTAATTTTTATAATTTAAAAACTTTGTAATTTTCAGTTCAAATATCCATCTACTATAAATCATACATTGACGAACTTATGATAGTTCTACTACGTACCAGAGATAACACTGTGCACCCCTGGTGATGGGCCAGTGAGGTCCGAAACTTGTGGAATTGAAGTATTGAAACATTACCTTAATTCTAAAGAAGTGTGTGCATTGGTTGGTTTACATCGTAACGATTGAAAGGTAATGCACGAAATGGAAGTGTAAAATATGACACTGCATTACCGCACGTAAGAACCAATAATAAATGGCAAACGTTAACCTATAACCTGCCATGAAGACACAGAAGGGGAGTAGAGGTACTACTTACATTAACTGAAGTTTTATTTATGTATAACAATTTGGTATATTCATGCTTTATACTGCTTTCTCTTTCTTGTATTTGTACCAATTCGAAGTGTTACTTTTATCTCCTTACGTTATTTAACTTACTCCAAATAACGCACGTTACTGCAGCCGAACATTGTTGGTACAACGGAAATATCAATTGCTGGCGTCAGTTGTGGACGACTTGGGAGGGTCCGTCTTAAATTTCATTGTCAACTTCCATTCGGGGAACCGTTGGATACAGAGATCGTTTAGCGGGAAAAGGGGTTAGCCGCACACAAAGGAACTGGAAGACTGACGCTGGCAGTCGAGTAAGAGAGCGGCGCAGGTGAGGTGGTATATAGTGTAGGGGTGTATAGTAAGGTGGTGTATAGTGTGG
>Ga0209629_10002989_pt1 | contig 11848 bp, 7 predicted proteins | sample TergutCu122P5_FD_187286 | JGI IMG/M metagenome (GOLD analysis project Ga0209629, IMG submission 187286) | Cubitermes ugandensis P5 segment gut microbial communities from Kakamega Forest, Kenya - Cu122 P5 (SPAdes) (version 2) | ecosystem: Host-associated > Arthropoda: Insects > Digestive system >...
ACACAAACAAACACACACACACACACATACACACACACATGCGGGCACGTTTTGTTCGGGCACGTCGCAAGAAGCTGGAAATACACGTGCTCCATTCCCGATCATGTAATTAGAATTTTTTATTAATAAAATCCTTCTGACCGCATTGTGGCCCAGAAGTGAGTACCAGGAATATCTGCTGATGCGTAAAAGCGGCCTGTGCGTAGGGCTGATAAACACACCACCTTCATGTACCAACTGTCCCGGAACCCCCAGTGCCTGTACAGTAATCGTTTTTCTTTTTGATATCCATTTATTCACCTACAAAACGTACAAGTTAAGTTAACCGTATTCTGGCCAGGATGGCATGTGACGGAGCGGAGGCACAGTTCCAGTTATTCTTAACCTTGACGTATGAATATGAGTGATCAGCGTCACCCCAAAACCGTTGTACCCCCTCTCCAACTCACCCAGATAGAAGACCCTCCGGTTACCCCTGAGTAGTTGCCCACAGAGCAGTTCTGAAAGCTTCACAATGAGAGACTGCCTGCAGGATGTCGAACCGCTGTTGCTTGTTGGTCAGTATATACATACATATAGATTTTTACATAATTATTTGGTAGGATCTTTATTGGCTATCGTGTTTGCTACTTCGTTTTTTCTAATCTGCTATATCGGTTTGCAAGATAAATTGTCCACATATCAGCCCTTTTCTGTAGTGATGTAAATTCAACAAACGAAGGTCACACTCTTGATGTAACACCTCATTAATAGCCGACACGTCGCCACAGGAACAGAGTTACTGCTGCAAAATTCGGTAAGTTAATCAGTGTTTATACTTTTGAAATTGTTATCGACGTGAGTTGACGATAAATGTGGTTACGGCCACTCATTATTTACTTGAATCTTGACGGTCACCAAGTTATCTGGTAAACTCTAACATTCGGAACGTTCTTCGTTACTTGCTAACGTGTTTCGACATTTGGCGGTCAGCACTGGCAGATATTTTAGAAACTTACTCAGCTCCACTCGCTAAAGTTTTGGCCCGAACACAAAGGTTAATTACAGACGTGTTATACCTACGAGACCAAAGCCCAACTTCCGTTTATACTAGCTCGAAATGGGACGGGTTGCTTGTATTATGAGGCCGAAACTGTAAGCTAATACGTTATTAAACGAATTATTTAGATTAGGTTTAGGTTTCGAGGATTACAGGATTGCCAGTTTTGTATCAAGTCAAAATTAATTTTTGCCTTTTTGAATCCCAAATAAAAACCCATTTATCGTAAGTTTGTTTTCTGAGTTCCTTCTAAGTACATTATTACCTACATGAAATAGGTGATAAATTTCAGTGAAGTAAAGTAAAATTCACCCCAGAACAGGGCACGAAGGTCCAGATTGACAGAAGCGGTATAACGCTACTCTTTCCTTAAACTTCGGCGCTAGATGTGGGTGGTTGGTCAACGCCACGCCCCGGCCGGTTTATTGCCGGGTACCCATTGAGTAGGAGGCCGGGTGGGGCCCAGGAAAGTCTGGAAGTTTACGGAAAATCTCGCCCTCACCGGGATTCGAACCCGGACCGCCCAGTCTCTAGCGAGTCGCTATACCGACAGAGCTGTCCCCGCCCACACATAAGTTATTATATAAACATAATTATTTGGTTCTTTCAACTTCGTTTTGCAAGTATTCACAGTTGTGTGGCTTTAGAAAACGAAGTATCTTTCAAACAAATCACATAGTACCACTGTCACTCGATGTCTCCTTTCACACACAAACACAGAAACTCTAATGTGACTTCTCTGACAGGATGAGGAACTGTTAGCTTTTCAATAAGGACTCTGCTCCATTGAGTTTGTTAGGTTTGTTAGTACAGTAAACATTATAGATGTTTATTTCAGACTTCTTCCTTGATAATCCTTGTATGCCCAACTAATTGACACTGTATAAAACTGTTGTCACTAGAACACAATTAACTGGGATCACAAGTGCACCAAGTCCTTAGCCAGTCCTCTTAATTCTTAGTAATTTAATGTAGACTGAGCCTCGCTACCTCAGTCGGTACAGTGACTAGACTGCATATTGCCCTACAGAAGGTACCTGGGACAAGAAATATAATTTTCTCTTCACAGAAGGGTTAATATCATGCCTTGGGCCCACTCATCCTCTTAATCAGTGGATATCAAGGTAGCTGTCGTGGTAGTAAATATGCGAGGACTTGAAGTTAATCACGCATCTCATTTACTGAGGTGGTTAAGAATCCGTGGAGCTATATCTCCACTTCCCAATATGCCTTCATGAAACGGTGCTTAATTTTTAATTCTATATAAGAACTGGTCTTTCTCTGTTCAGGTCACTGCACCCCTCACTCTCCCCGCACAATATTCCTGTTTCCATTAATTTGTCTCGCCTTTTTATAAGTACCTGCTTTCAAGTATAATGGTTAGAGTGTTCCAAAGATGTAACAAACGTTAAGGTAAGTCCCTTGTTTCTGGACATTGCGCCAGAATAAGTATATCAGTGCGGATTGTCGTTATTCTTGCCGATCTTTCACACATTCCTTGCAGAATGCCTGTTAAGTGCAGCCCGGTGTATCACAGCCTGTTTATGGTGTTGCTGTTTTACGTAGGTCAGCACACTGACGTCCAGTCCCTCCATTTGTGCCCAGTGCAAATAACTTTCGGACTGAACACATCCATAGAATGCTGCTGTTGGGTGTGGCTGTACAACAGAGCAGCATCAAAAAGAAAATATATGGGTCTGCTTTTGGTGAAGAGCTTTATACTAAATGTTTGTCATTTTTATTGAATTTAAAATAACTCCAAATTTTGAATTGTGTCTCGTTTGTAAGTATTTACAATTTGTGTTCGAGAGTCACATTTTGGAATAAGACAAAAAATTCGTTTCAGTAAAAAGTAAGAACATGTTGCATACAATTATTTAACTTCATGAGCACGTTTATATAACACTTGTGTGGGTTTGGAGTTTTAACGAGTCCCTTTCCGTACAGAATATTTATCAAACAATATTTTCTCTAATAACTTGCTACATAATTTCGACTGTTCATTTCAGTATTCCTAAAACTTAATGTAGCATAATTAATTGTCTTAAACACCTGGTTTTATCTTAATAAACCATCCATTACAAAATTGTATCAGCATATCGTTTCGTTAATACAAACATCAGTTTACACTGCATAATCTTCCATAACACTTTGCACTGCATTTTGTATACAGTATCAGTTGCTATTTGAATTGTGATTTACTGTATCGAAGTAGCAGTGCCACGTTAAACTGTAAATATCCTGAATGGTGGATAGGACAGTGAGTTAAGTTTGAAATGTCAAATACAATAAAAAATCCACAGGGACAAAATTCATGGCATGTAAACAAAAGTTGAATATTAATTGGCGTTTGTAATTGTGTGTGTACTATTTTGATGTTTTTCTGACCGTGCATCATAGTATAGACTTTTTTCAAGTTACCAACTTAATGCACACTTCCTTTATTCTATAACAAGATATATGTTACATTATAATCCTCAACATGTTTCGAGCGGTACCTTGCTAATTTTCATGAGAACAAATTTTATTATTACAGCCTCTGTTATCGTCACTCTGGAAATAGGTGAACGATCCTATATTAATAAAATGAGGTCTGCTCTATTGTTAAAATAATATTGAAATAAAAACAATGTGAAGTAAAAATGTTGTGATTAGTGAAGTGAATCCTAGTGAGCTTGTTAAATGCAGCAGTGCAAACATTTGCCTTGTCATAAAATTTCGTAAAATGCCTCCTGTGTGTGGTGTGCTATAAATGTTAAAATTGATATAAATTTACAAGTGTGTACTATTGTCAGTTTCATTACATTAAACGTGATAATACAACGATAGTAATATTAGTAATAATAATAATAATAACTTTAACAGTATAACAGAATGTGGTCTTACGTTGTTACAGTGGTACGGATCTTATGTTTAGAAATAATACCAATCAATTGCGGAGAATTTTTGTGGTCACCGGAATGAAAGTTAGATTGAGGTTCGAGTGACTGACGAGATACAGGCTGTTCAGGAAAGACTGTCGTGCGTGAAGTTAGTCACGTCACGTTGCCTTACATTACGTATTGCTACGCACTTAATTCGTGAGATGTCTCCCTGGTTTTAACACCTGGATTAGATTCATTATAACGCTAACAAACACCCACAATTGTTATCTTCCCGAGAAGGTTCAATCCTTTTTACATCACAACATACAATTCAGTAAAGTTTATTTAATTATTAATCTTCCATCTTTATCTAGGTCTCCCACATATCTTCTTCTCATCACAACTGTACTAAAACAAATTCGACATGAGTTGAACGACATGACGGTTTTTGTTGCGCAGTGTGTGTGACTGTGTACAGTCAGTGGCAAATTTGTGTTAGATTTTACTTAGATTTATAAGAAATTCCTTCCAATTTCTGTTACTAAGAAACTTTGTTATTTATATGATCGTATTACGTAAAAGCACTGTGATGCAAAACCACGTGATTGAAGTCAAGGATGCTGTATTGTGGGGCGAACTGTGTGCAGTTTGGTAAATAGACACCAGTACGTTTTTTATAAAAGACGACTGAGGGGTTGAAATGGTAAGTTATTATTACGACGCCGCCATGTTTAGCCCCAACATATATCCTGTGTGTTCAGGGGCACAAATTGTTGGGGAAGTTGAATGGATTTTCCTGGGACGGCAGTGGGACCAACAGAAAAACACTAATATATCTGAGAGCGTGAAATAAATAAAATGACAAAAATGTTGTATATACATATTTATTTATTTAAAGAAGCTAAATTAATAAGCATAAAGTATAAGAAAAGTTTCATATCAACAGAAAAATTGAAATTTACCAAATTATTTCAGTTTATAAGACGAACAACTTGCACATACAAATACATATACATGACATCAATCCAATGCAACATGTTTCGGCTGCTGGCGGCCATCAAAAGGAACCCGAACCAACATTCAAAACTTAGTGATCTTTAACACAGGTTGTTTGCGTTGACTTCTGATATTATAATAACATAGCAGGCTACTAAGATATGCAAACTTACATTATGGTGTTTACTGTACACTTAATATTGACACAATATTAAATGTTCTATAGTGGTGAGTGAGCGTCTCTTGTAACACTAATTATGAGGGCATATTTCCTAATCTTTCTTTTAGCGCATCTGCCAAAACAGAAATGCTGAACCGTGGAGTAGTCCAAGTTAATTTATGAATGGATATATATAGTATAATGGCCTGTGCTATTTTGCTGTGGTAGTAGTAATTTAAGACTGCATATTGTGTCATAATGAATCATACCATATAATTTCATATGCACGATATGAATAATTTTAAATTAATTACAAAATTAACCTTAATAAAATATTAACACAAACACCGGTTAATAATAACCTCCAATATAAATACTCAAATCCCATTAACTATGCTGTATAACGAAAATATTAAAGGGGAAGATTTAGGCCAAGAAAAAAGCTTCTGATTTTGGAACTTGTCAATATTACGCACGATACTTGTTGTAGATTAATTCAGCTGGCACCCTCTCAGCCTCACGAATTACTCCCCCGCCCCCCTCCGCATTTTGCCCGTTAGCTCTCAATGAACCAAACGTTAAGGGCACAAGAAGAGGATGAGGGAGAAGAATCAAAGTTGTCCCAGAAAACAGCAATTCTCACATCACCGCAGTGATAGTCTTATATAATTCGCTAAACATGTCATTACACTGTGGACAGTGTTACGGTCAAATTGAGTTTATTGTCTACAACAAAGGGTTTTACTGTATCTTCATCAAGTTTGAGACAATTTTCAGAATTAAAAATTGTTTCCCAGTCTTCTGAATAGCCTTGAACAAATAATGTTTTGCTCATCTGTTCAATACCATTTGCTGCACGTAATGTAAATTCACATTTGTATTTAGAAGCCTGGCTACTTGTGCCAATCAGCTGAACAGCACAATAATATCTGCCATCCGTTTTCTTTTTGTAGTGCGTGAATAATTCACCGAAGTGGGATAGAATTACGACAGCCGATTCTAAGCTGAAAGACACGAATGTTGGTTCGTTAAAAATTCTATGTGCCACTATTGCATGTCCCTTCAAATCGTTTTTAAAGCCGTTCCAAAAACACGTCTCAATTACATTAAACGGACATTTCATTTTCGCATATGCACAAACAGCGTGGTGTTCAGCGATGTGTTCAATGGCGAACAATTCAAGGCAGCCGTTTTGCCTGTTAGCGCAAGGGTACTTCTGTCTTCTGACGATGTTTTCCAAAGTCACAATCCTGATCTCTGAAAAGCTGGCTCTGCATGTAGGACAACATTGGATACTCTCTTTGCACTTGCTACAGATGTTGTGGCCGTTCGTACAAAACTTTATGGGTGGCACCATGTACTGCATGCACACAGGACACTCCAGTTCCTTCAATAGAGCTTCGTTGAGATCACGTAACATATCATCCATATCTAGAACAAAAGTGTCACATATTTCAGCATGTTGTTAATAGAATTTTGACCTCAAGCATGTTTATTACTAAATGTGGCACTTCTATAAGATATTGACCATGTGGTGTATTTTTGCCTTCGGTGGTAGAGTTGTAGCACCACTCACTTTTTACCTTCCAACTAAATGGAAGTGAGGTGTTAAATTCAAGCCCCCATTAGCTTTACGTCAGGAATGGACCCTGACCTCCAATTTTTAAGGAAGCTTTATGGTCCCAAATGGCGACATTCATGTTTTGGAGGTGGAAAGGGTATCTTTTCCGTACCAGCACTAGATGTCCGAATCTTCCAGCTCGTAACGTAGTCTCTATACCGATCACCTTACTGCGTATGGAAAATATTAATTGATAATAGGGAAATATAATACAAATATTTTGATCTGAGAAAGATATGTACTTTACATGTTTTAAATATTCTTCACGTAAGTTCACAGGCCAATTTTTAACAATAGGTGAAGAGTGTTGTCAGGTGATTGATGTAAAGTGCTGTAGGATGGCACTTGTGATACTTTCATGAAAAACGTAATGCATCTGTCGTAGATGTACAGAAAATATTGCGAGGTTCTTAAGAAAGTGTCGTACCGTTTGTGTATTAAATACAGAAAACAGATTGAATGTTGAATTTTAATTTGAACTGTTTGATTTTTGTACATCAAATATTGTTTTTTGTCTGCAAATAACATTTTATTTGGATGACCTTTTGATGAGAGAACTATAATTACACCTGATGTTGCATATGGGTGTGAAACTTGGCCTTCCAGGTTGACGGACGAACAGAGGCTGAAGGTATTCGAGAATGGGATGTTGAGGAAGATATTTTGATCTGACACGGAGGAAGTGACACGGTGATGTAACTTCTAGTTCCATGAAGTGCCGAGATTACTTTGACTGGCTGAGGTAATAGCAGGTTCTGAAGAAGGTTTGTGCTGTATGGAATTTAGGCAAAATCCGTTCTTAAATGTGTAGTTTATCCTCCGTTTCGTTTACGGAGAAATCGCAATTGTATTCCAAAAAGGGACAAAAATTTTTCACTGCACAACGTCAAGAACGCGTATGAGGTCCACCCAATCTTCTGTCCTTTGGACACAGGGAACTATTTTCTTATGTTAAAGCGGTCGCCACGTGAGGCTGAGCCACACCTACATGGTTGTCCAAGTTGAGAATATATGTGGTGTTATACCTTCACTCCTGCAAATATCTTTAAAACACAATGCTTAAGAAAGAACATGGATTGTTTTGTATTGAAATGTACGTTAATGTGATTGAGATTGTGGGTTCATTCAGTTAGGATTTTCCAACTGCTTAAGTTGCAGAATACATGTTTGTACTTTGGGTTATGGTGTAGTCTATTTATTGCAAGTAAATGCACATATATTCATTTAATAATGATTTGTTGTGTCATAGTTATTGGTACTGTAATTTTTAATTTTTGTGCTTACCTACGACTACATTTTATATCCTAAATGTCTTCTTTGTATCTACGTTCTCCCTGAGGATGGCCCACGTAGGCCGAAACATATAGGAGAAATTATGATGACAAAACAGATTTTTATGCATGAGTATTTAGAATTAGTCAGAATAAATATATTGTAATTAATATACTGCACGGAACAGGTACAGCATTAATATTGTTACATGTCTTGTGAGTAGGAAAGTGTCAGGATGGGGTCATGGCCTAATTAGTGTGAATCCAGGTATTTTGATTTGTATCTTGTGGAGAGGAATGTGTCAGGATGGGTTCATGGTCTAATTAATGTGAATCCAGGTATTTTCCTGGAGATTCATTAGATAATTACGGACACACCGAAATCAGGTTAGCCGGTTTCGGTGTTAAGATTTGAACCTGGGAGCAACCGAATGCACAACAAAGGTCAGGAACACGGCGAGTTATTACACTGTGTTGATAAAATGTTTATTCTGATGTTTCGGAGGATCGCGCTGCCTCCCTCTTCAGGGCAATTGAATTTGATTAGTGTTGTTTCTGGAATGACTGGGAGAAGGGAATGTGCCCATTACGTAGCAGTACTGGGTACAATCGGGCCTGGATAACTCAGTCGGTGTAGCGACTTGCTACGGGCTGGACGGTTCGGAGATTGAATCCCTGCAGCGGCGAGATATTCAGCATCCGTCCAGAAAGGATCTGTGGCCCATCCAGCTTCCTACACAATGAACAACCTTTCTTCGCCCGGGGTAAATCAGCCGGGGCGTGGCTTTGACCACCTACCTCTTTAAACTCGAGGTTAAAGGAAGAGTAGAGCTTTGTATCTATTTACCCTTAGGGCCTTCATAGCCTGTTCTGGGTTGACCTTCACCCTTGCCTTTCCCAAGTACAATTCTTGCAATTATCGTACATCGTTGACTTTTTTTCTATTCCTCCATCAATTCCGCCTGCGCCCTCAAGATGAAGACAACACATTCTGTCGAAACGTCGATAAACGTATTCTGCACGTTGTAAAAACACAGCAGACCATAATTTGATGTCGTATCGTCGAATACTGTCGGCTGTACAACTTACATAGTGGTATTTTATTACCTTTAAAAACACGACATATATTAATGAGCAATTTGACAATATTATTTTAAATTGCTTATTAATATATGTTGTGTTTTAGACGGTAATAAAATACCACTATATTAATACAACACAACGGGATATCTCCTATTAAAATTATAACTTATAGTCTTCATGTTTTACGTCCCTCTCCGAGACACTTACGGAATGTATCAGTACAGTTCACTGCTGCGGTTGGTTCAGTTGTCATTACTTTGCTTGTCATGGTTACCGTGGCTACCGTAATTACCGCATTTCTGTACTGGTATGTAGCTGCTTCCTCAGCAGTGATGTTTTAATTTGTGAAGTTATTATTCAACTCAATGCAGGTGTGCGCCAAAAACTTTTAATTTGGGGGGGGGGGAGTGGGGAAGGGCTGACGTTAAGACTATATATAATTTGTGTTGAATTTAAAAATTGTGTTATAAATTATGTCGTAGTATGACTGTAACATAGGACTGTTTGCAGCTGCATTTATGTAACCTAACTTCATGTTCCACCACTCAATCACAGTGTCCTACCTTCTTGTTCTTTTATCTTATTAGTTCGTTTTTAAAAATTCTAATGTACCGGTCATCAGCGGTGTTCTGAGGCTGATTTCGCCTGAAGGGTCAATCAAATAAACCGTTTGATATTGTCGTTCCTGCAAAATTTTGTTTTTTAAATTTTTGTTTTTGGGGTTTCGGGGGACATTTGAGGCTGCAGGCCGCAGCCCCCTCCCCATGTGCGCCTCTGACTCAGCGATTATTGTACCACTGTATAGATACTTCGTTCTCCATATTTATTATTATTATTATTGTTGTAGTTAATCTTTTTATTTTTTGAGCTATTTTTATCTATTAATTTAGCATAGTACCTGCATATAGATAAAGGTTTTGATGTATTACCTGAAAATTTCCCATTCATCTAATATTGAAATTCTCCAGTGTATTTTCTAACTTCCGAACGTCCTGCGCTGTAATGTGTGCCATCCTTATGGTTCATGTCTAATATCACGTCGGCCATATCAGTTGTATCGCTCCGTTTGATGACGTAAACAGAAGAAAACTGCAGGTGGGAATGTGAAGTGTAATAAAGAGATAACTTATCTTAAATTACGAAATTTCCGGTAACTATTGTATGAATTGCAAGGGGGGCCTAGTGTCACATCTCAATTGTGAACCTTTTTTTCTGATTCAGAAGATCAAAATTTAAGAAGAAATTGAGTCGTTCATATGCATAAATCTCGTACGTAATTTGATGAAAATTTTTCATTTCGTTCCAGTTCGAACGTCAACTAATGAACCAACTTGTCTCCATTCTGAGCTAGGGTAAGAGCTTGAGTTTCTATTAGCCTGGTGTGATGCGGAATTCACAATAAATTTCGTCAGAACCATCTAACCATTATAGATTTTAACGCTTGCTGGAAGCCTACATACAGACAAGCCTTCGATCCCTGAACGCACACTTAAATGCATATTGCCAAAACAGTGAGAAATAATACTGATAAAGATAATAATGCTCATTAACACTAACAAAAACAATAATCTACAGCATGATGTTTGTTGTGGGTAAAAGTTTTATTCATGCATACACAGAACTCTGATACAAATTTTGGCTTTTAATCTAGCGACGCAGTAGATTGCTACGTTTATGTAGTCCTAGCTAGATCATTGAATGTCAGTATGGAATGATAATTGACAAAGGAAACCCGAAGCACTTTGAGTGAAACCTGTCACAGTGCCACTTGTTCTCTACAAGCCCAATGTGTTTTGCCTTGCGATGCACACAGAACTAACGACTGTCTCTAACGTGTTGTATTTCGCAACTTTTTAGACGGTACTAGAGTAACACATATTTTAGTATAGCAAATTATTTTGCGGATTTAATAGTCTATTTACGTAACCTTTTATCACAAGGTTTTAAGGAACAGGGTGATTTCTGTGGATATTTTTGGCAAAAGAAATGTAACTTACGAAGCGAGAAATACGACTGATCGCGATCTGTCATATAAAATTAATAACCAGTAACGATTACTCACCGACAAACAAAAGCCTCTTCTGTGTGCTGAAGCTGTTAACATCAGACTGGTGAGTCGAAAAGGAACTGGGGAACCTCACCAGTCAGAATGAGATAAGGGCCTTATGTTATCACAGCTGATATTATTCTTAACGATTTCACATGACTTGTCTCTGGACGATACTTACAAGAAAGATGTAAAATAGAATAAAATAAAATAAAATACTCGTAACATAAGGTTTATCCTGCTTTTCTGGCTGTTTCTTGGTCCCTTCAAGAGTTTTATTTCTTTTCTTCTTGACTGCGTATTTTTGTTTTATGTCAGTCGGTAAATCTACAAGCACTTCGTAATTTCTACAGCCTCAGCATGTTTTTCTGCTACACAAATAATTACATGTCTTAAAATCTACAGTAGCCTCTGCTTTTGATTAGGCACCGCTCCTTAAAGACATTTGCAGGATTGGCGGCAAAGCATCACGCCATCTTTGAATCTGGAATAGATGTCAGTGACTAGGTAGCTTCCCGTTCCAGCCACTTTACCCTCAGGGTAAGAACCCCTCAATCTCATAGAATAAGAGCCTGTGTTGGCCCCAAATGCAACTGGGTGCTGAGAATAAGGTAACATTTCTTGTCGGTGCCTTTAGTCGCCCACAATTCCTCTGACCTCTATCCTGAAGGTTGGTCAATGCTTGCTGAACTCTTTGGGCTCCATCCTGTATGTCGTCATGAAACATATCCTGTTACCATCTTTCATATAACCTTCTACTTTCCCAG
>Ga0209629_10002991_pt1 | contig 11847 bp, 8 predicted proteins | sample TergutCu122P5_FD_187286 | JGI IMG/M metagenome (GOLD analysis project Ga0209629, IMG submission 187286) | Cubitermes ugandensis P5 segment gut microbial communities from Kakamega Forest, Kenya - Cu122 P5 (SPAdes) (version 2) | ecosystem: Host-associated > Arthropoda: Insects > Digestive system >...
CTGTCCTCCAGCATTTATCATGCTATCTATGAAAATGGACGGCGATATAGGGCCGCCGGAAAGCTGGACACCGCCGCCAGCCGTTACGTCGCCGCTTTTATCGGCGAAATACAGGTAGAGCAAAGAACTGGTGGGGTTAGGGACGGCGTCGGGGGTGGCGAAGGCCACGTAGGCCATCTGCTTAGGCACGGCGCTGTTCAAGCCGCTAAAATCGCCTGCCGTAAAGGCGCGAAATTGCGTGCCTTTAAAGTTCCCGGCGGTCTGCGTACCGGAGGTCACGCTTGCGGCTGTGATCGACCTGTTATCGCCGAAAAGCTGGTAACCGCTTGAGCCGGTGAAGTTCCCGGTGATGAAAGGCTCGACGACCTGGTTTGCCGTGACGTTGTCCCTGCCGTAAGGATTATCTGTGGTGTTCGAGTCAAAACCGTCCGGTATTTTGCTGGTATCTAAACCAAGGGCGGAGAATACGTCCGTGCCCTGGGCTGTAGCCCCACTGCCGGCAGTTGGGTCCGCCGCGAAAGCGGCACCGTACCCGGACATGACCGAGCAAAGCATTGAAATGCTCAGTAATAGCGCTAATAGCGGTTTCCTGTAAAACTTGCCCTTGCGAAACTTGCTTCCTTGCTTCATCTTCAACCTCCTTTGCTAAATAATTGACTGCTTGATAACTGCTTGTCTGGCATAAGAGCAAAAATCTTCGTTCCATCTCTCACCCCTTTCCAATAAAATGACTGTACCAATTAAAAGCACTATTTGTATTCAGTGTAACGGCCGACGTCGCAAAATCAATAGACCCTTCGTGAACGATGGCTTTTCTCCGTGAATTACATTAAAGAGCAAAATAATTCTATCAGTTTCCGAGCATTTGTGAGATAATTAAGCAGTGACCCATCAATCTTTCCGCCAATAAGCAGAAAAGGAGGCGGAATATGAACATTGCCATCTGTGAAGATAACGCCGCTGACACCGAGGTAATTTGCGCTTTTCTGCGCAGGCATCTCGACAAACACGGCTTTACCGGCGATATCCACACCTTCGACAGCGGAGAGGCGCTGCTGGCCGCTTTTGCCCCCGGCGCCTTCGACGTCGTCTTTCTGGACATCTACATGGGCGGATTGACCGGTATGGAAACGGCTCAAAAAATGCGGTCAACTGACCCTGATTTCGCGCTGGTTTTCATCACGGGCAGCCAGCAGCACGCCATGGAGGCCTTTGCTCAACGCGCCTGCGCCTATGTGCCCAAACCGATCACGCCCGAGGCAATGGAGACGGCTTTTACCCAATGCCAGGCAGTATTCCTGAAGAATGCCCGTTTCATTGAGATCATGACCAACCGTCAAACCGTGAAGGTACCGCTAAGCAATATCTACTATATTGAAGTCTATGATAAAGATGTGCTGTTCCACACCACGCTGGGCGTCATGGAAACCCACCTCGCCCTGGATGCCGTCGAAGCTCAGCTGGGCCAGCCGTTTCTGCGCTGCCACCGCTCCTACCTGATTAACCTGAACCACATACATAAAATCAGGGAACAGGATATTCTGATGCGCAACGGCCACGCCGTTCCCATGCGCCAACGGGGCCGGTCAGAGATCAGGGCGGCCTACGGCAGTTTTTTATCTAACCGATTATTTGAGGTGACATAATGATTAAGTTCTTATCTCGCAGCCGATCCGTTCCGGCACTGCTGTTGCTATTGCCGCTATTATTTGTTTTGGGTCATCCCATACAGGCATTAGCGGGCGGCGGCGATACCAATCAGGCCGGCGCGCCGACCGGCGCCGTGGCGGAGGATGTGTATACTCCCGAACACTCCTTTAACAGCGGCCTTTTAGACCAGGCAAACTCCGTTAGGGGCTTCGGCCTGCCGGCCCCTACGGAAGATGAACCGCCCGCTCCGGCGGAAGATCCGCCCGACAGTCAGACGGATACCGTCGCCACAGCCGCCGAGCTGCAGGCGTGGTTTGACGTCCACAGGGCGAACGGCGGCACAGTGGCGCTGGAAGCGGACATCTGGCTGTACGGCGGCGATTCCCTTGATCTGAACTACACCAACGGAAGAACACCTCTGACGATCGAGGCCGGTGTTTACCATATCTACATCAGCGGCGGCGCGCTTAGCCTATCCGGATACATTGAAATTTTCGGCGAAGGCGCGAACGCCCCGCTGATTTCGGAAGTAGCCAAGGGACAGATCTCCATAACGGACGGCGTCAGTATCACCGCGCAAGGGGCGGACTCCTCAATTACCGGTCGCTGTGCTCTGAGCCTTTTTGGCGGAGCCGAGTTAAGAGACCTTTATGTTGTCTCTGACAGCGCACAGGCGGTCGGGATCCATTTTAAGGATGACGGGACAGCCGGCGCCCAACAGGCCTCAATCACGAATTGCAGTATCTTTGTTTACGGCGACAATGCTACCGCCGTTTGGAGCGAAATACCATTTACGGCTGTTTCATCCTACATCATAGCTAGAGGGAATAACGTAACTTCAATAGACGCGCCATCCTTTAAACTCACTGGCACAGAGGCGCAACCCGCTCCGAAACCGGCGGACAATACGGCTGCCAACCTTGACGAGTTAAAGACCTGGCTTGAGTATTACCGGGATATCGGCGGCGAGGTAACGCTGACCGGCAATATTTACGTGCCTGAGGGCGAGTTTATCTCCACCTGTGCCGAGGACGATGCACCCATCACTATTGACGCCCAGGGTTACTCAATTTTTCTGCAGGGCGGCTATTTTTCGCTCACGGGGCCCATTTCCATTACCGGCGGCGCCGGAGACTACCCGCTGATTTACGATCCGGCCGGCTCAGACTTGGTAATCGGCGACGGCCTGTCCGTGACGGCCCGGCAAAGAGGCGCCGTTTACTGTTCCGCTGCCGCCCAAATTGACGGCGTCAACATTGCGGCTTCCGGCGCCGGCGTCGTCGCCCTGTACGTCGCCGGCGCCTCCGCCGGCGCAACGGAGCCAATCCATTTATACAGATCGAAAATCACCGCGGCGGGAGCAGGGGCATCGGCAATTGTCAGCAACGTTCCCCTTAGCGCCGTTTTATGCGTCATTACGGCCGGAGGCAACAGCGCCCAATCAATTATCGCGCCGGATATTGCCTTGTACTGTTCTCAAGTGCTCCCCCAGCCGGCTTCATGCCGCGTTGACGAAAAGTCCCCCCTCCCGGCGGATGGGCGGAACATTTTGGAGGTTCCCGTCGGCTACCCGGCGGAGCAAATCACGCTGCCGGACCAATTTTACTGTTCCATTGGCGAGGAGTTATACAGCTATGCCGTAAAATGGGACGCCGCCGCCGTCGATACGTCAACCGAAGGGGAGTATCAGGTTTCCGGCGCAATCACCGGAGATTCGCCCGACCTGCCCCCGCTAGCGTCGGAGATCGGCGTTAAGCCGCCGGAACCGGTTTTCACCGTCAAAGTATCGGCGCCGCGCAAACCGGCCTTCGACGAAAGCAGCGTTGCCTTTAGTCCGTGGCGCGCCTCCCTGAGCGTCGATTTCGCGGAACCAATAGACGCCTCTGCCGCTGCCTTCTACATGTGGGACGACGGGCAAAAGCAATGGCGGGACATTACGGCGGAAACAGGCCTGGGTATAAATAACACCACCGTTTATAATATCCCGAACATTTATAACGGCCTAACCTATGGCTTCAAGATTGTCTGCGGCGGCGACGGGTTAATCCGCGGCGAGAGCAATGAATTGTGGGTCCAAATCACCGACAATATCGCCTTGGTTGTGGACACCGGCGGCGACCGCACCGGTACGGACCGCGGCGAAGTCAAGACGCCGGAGGACAACCACGACAACAGCTCCGAAAATAGCGACGGGGACAATTCCGGCGACGCCAATCACGGCAGCGGCGCCCCGGGAGCCGGCAGCCATTCCGGCAGCACAACCCCGTCCCCTATGGTCACTGCTCCCCATCAGCCGAACCAGCCAGGCAGTGATGCCAAGACCGGCCCTAACGCCACCTCCGCCAGAGGATTCGGTATTCAGGCCGCCGAGGCGTCGGTTGGCGCCCCTCCGGCCGGCCTGACGCAGCCGCCGGGGAGCAGCCAGGCAATCGGCGCCGGCAATGTGCAGTCCCGAAACTGGCCCGGCAACCAGGTGGAAAAAACTGTCTTAAGTCAGGCTGGCTTATCCACAGGCTTATACACAGGTTTATCCACAGACTTATCCCCGGACAAGGGACCGGCGGCCCCAAAACCGGAGACGGATACCAGCGGAGCAAGCAAAGTAAACCCAGCTGAGACGAATCAAAAGAACCAAGCGGATACAGCCACCGCGAACAGACAACCAACCGGCACGGACAGACAATCCCCCATCACGACCGGCCAGTCAGCGCCCGCGCCGGCCTTTAATATAGGCGCGGCCATAGGCATTTCGCTGGGCGTAGCCGCTCTGCTCGCGCTGGCGCTGCTATGGATAAAACAACGCGGCGCAAGGCGGTGACGAGGTTGGCCGGCGACCGGCGGAGCTATGCCGCACTGAACACGCTATTGACAGCGGCGCTCGTTTGCAGCCTGGCCGTCTTCACCTGCTTTGCCCTCTACCGTTACGACAACAAATACACGGCGGCCGGTCCCCAAGGGGCCAACGGCGTGCTGACGTTAGATAGCTTAATGTTGCGGACATCCCCGGCGATTTTTCTTACGGACGGCTGGGCCTATTACGGTCATCAATTGCTGACGCCGGAGGACTTGGCCGCTAATCAGCCCAGCCCTGACCGGTATACCTTCATCGGGCGTTTCGGCGGCTTTGAGGCCGGGGACCCCAAGGCCTCCCCCCACGGCAGCGCCAGCTACCGGTTGACTATTGACCTTCCCCAGGATGTCCGCACCTATAGCCTGGCCTTACCGGAGATCTATTCGGCTTACCGGCTGTATGTCAACGGCCGGCCGGCGGCGGCCATGGGCGACCCGGATCCCTCCCGCTACCGCCCGGAGACCGGCAACCAAACCGTGAGCATTGAGGCGGGCGGCAGGATTGACCTGCTCTTCGCCGTATCCGACTATTCCTATTTGTACAGCGGCCTGGTGTACCCGCCGGCCTTCGGGCAGCCGAAGGCTGTCGCCGCCTTGCTGAACGAACGTTTGGCCTTCCGCTGCGCCTTGTGCGCCGCGGCCCTGACCATCGGTCTGCTGTCCCTATTGCTCGGGCTGCTGAATCGAAAAACTTCCTCAACCATCCTTTACGGATTGCTGTGCCTGTTTTTCGTGGGCTATGTCTCTTATCCGATCACACGCACCTTGGCCACCGGCTTTCAGCCTCAGTACATGCTGGAGAGTCTTTCCTACGTTGCCCTGCTCCTGGTGGTCATGCTGCTCGCGCAGCAGGTGTGCCGGTTCCCCAACCAATGGGGCGCCCCTTTCATCCTGTTGGGCGGCCTGATGTGTCTGGCGGCCGCAGCGCTGCCCTTTCTGCTGCCCTTGGGGAACCTGAGGCTGATGATGGCCTATTCCGCCATGGTCTCCCTATACGAGTGGGCCACCGCCGGCTTTATCACTGTGCTGGCAATGGCCGCCGCCTGGAAAAACACCGCCCATGCCAAAATCTTGCTCTACGGTTTTTTGGTTTTCGATGTCTCCCTGGTTATGGACAGGCTGCTTCCTTTATATGAGCCCATCGTCACAGGCTGGTTTATCGAGCTGGCCGGTTTCGTCCTGGTGCTGTTCATCGGCGTGGCCATTGGCCAGGAGGTGGCCGCTCAATACAGGAACACCGCCATTTTGACCGAGCGGGCCAACAGTATGGAGCGGCTGTATCAGTCACAGCAAAGTTACTTCACCGTTCTGCGGCGGGAGATAGAGGAGACCAAAAAGATTCGTCACGATACCCGGCATCACTTTACCATGATTGACAGCTTGGTCAGAAACAAACAGTATGATAAACTAAGTGCATATGTAACCTCCTACGGGATAACGGCCCGGGATACCGACCGGACCGATGAATACGGCCCCATCGACGTGATCAATGTATTATCAGCTCACTATAGCGTGCTCGCCGCTCAACACCGGATTGACCTGCAGATTCGGTTTGATTTAAGCGCCGGCGCGGGAGAACCGGGCCAGGTAAATATGTCCGATTCCGATTTGTGCTGCCTGTACTCAAATCTGCTGGAAAACGCCCTGGAAGCCTGTCTGCGCGTGCAGACAGACCGGCGGGCTATTCGCGTGGCGGTTGTGCGTCCCGCTTATGACAGTTTGACGATCTGCGTCTGGAACACCACCGACGGCCAGGTCCGGGCGGACGGCGACAGCTTTCTCTCTTCCAAAGGGGCGAGGGGCATGGGATACGGGCTGCTCTCCATTCGCGCCATCGCGGAAAAATACGACGGGCAAGTAACTTTTCGCTGGGAGCAAACCGAGCGGATGTTTGAAAGCAGCGTGACCGTAACAGCTTGACGGGAATGTGAAGGATGAAGGAGGCGGTTTGATGCGGGTAAAGGATATTATGATTAAGAGCCGTTTAACCCTGCCAGAGGGGGAAAGCGTCCTCAAGGCCTGGGAGATAATGATTAACTCCAAACTGCCCGGCCTGCCAATCACCAATGCCAGCCGGCAGGTGGTGGGCATCGTCTCCAAAGATGAAATCATCCAGGCCGGTCCCCAAGCCCTGGCCCGGGACCTCGCCGTAGCCGCCATCATCAGCGGCGACGTGATGGTCTTAAAAGAAGATACGCCCTTAACCGATTCCTGGACCATGCCGGCCAATGTTTTTCCGGTGGTTGACGAAACAGGCCAAGCCGTCGGCGTTCTGGACCGCTCGGACGTGGGACAGGCTATGTTCAGAGAAGCCAGCCGGCTGTTTCAAAAGATCGATACCATTATGGACGCCGCCCATAACGGCATTGTGGCCATTGATGAAAAGGGCATAATCACCATGTTTAACCAGGCCGCCGAAAAAATCACCCGGCGGAATAAAAGCGAGGCTATCGGCCGGCACCTCTCCGAAGTAATTGTGCCCCAGGGACTGCTGGAAGTGCTGCGGGCCGGCCGGCATCAATCCCATTTAAAATTTACCATCAATTTTTCTTCGGGCGCCCACACCTACCTGACCAACCGCACGCCGATTGTGGAAAACGGCCAGATTATGGGCGCCATCGGGGTATTTCAGGATATCTCGGAATTTGAATTTATCTCCGAAGAGTTAAACTCGGTCAAACAATTGAATCAGGAACTGGAAACCATTATCGAATCCTCCTACGACGGCATTCTGATTACCGATCGGGACGGCCGGATCATCCGCGCCAACCAGGCCAACGAAAGGATCACCGGCATCGCGCGGAATATTTTGCAGGAGATGACCATGCAGGAACTGGTGGATAAACAAGTCTACACCAACTCGGTGGTAGACAGCGTGCTTGACAAAGGGGCGGCGGTAACGGTCTCGGAGCAGACGGCGGACAACAACAACCTGCTGATTACCGGCAGCCCGGTGCACAACCAGCAGGGCGAGATCGTGCGGGTGGTAATCAACATCCGCGATATGACCGATTTGAACAATCTGCAGAATCAATTGGAAGAAACCCTGGCCCTCAGCGAGCGGTATCACAGTGAATTAACCCAGCTGCGCAGCAGATTTCTGGACCAGGACGGCATCGTGGTTAAATCGGCGGCCATGAAAACCGTCATGGGCATGGCCCTGCGCCTGAGCCAGGTGGATTCCTCGGTGCTCTTGCTGGGCGAGTCGGGCGTGGGCAAGGAAGTGGTGGCCAAAACCATCCACCGCCAGAGCAAACGGCGGGAAGGACCCTTTATTACCGTTAACTGCGGCGCCATACCGGAGAGCCTGCTGGAATCGGAACTGTTCGGCTATGACAAAGGGGCCTTTACCGGCGCCAGCCGGGCGGGGAAAGCGGGCTTGTTTGAGCTGGCGGACAACGGCACCCTGTTCCTGGACGAAGTGGGCGACCTGCCCCCGGCCTTCCAGGTCAAACTGCTGCGGGCCATCCAGGAAAGAGAAATCACCCGGGTCGGCGGGGTCAAGCCCCGTTCCATCAATGTCCGTTTTATCGCCGCCACCAACCAAAATCTGAAAGAGCTGGTCCGCCAAGGGAAATTCCGCACCGACCTCTATTTCCGCTTAAACGTGGTACCCATCAAAGTGCCGCCCCTCCGGGAAAGAAAAGACGACATCATTCCCCTGGCCTATTTCTTTAAAAAACATTTCGAGAAAGTCTACGGACTGGAAAAAGAGTTTACGCCCAAAACCTATCAGGCTCTGCAGAACTACCCCTGGCGGGGCAATGTGCGGGAAATTAAAAATATGGTGGAACGGCTTCTGGTGACCACGCCGGAGCAAATTATTGACCTGGCGGAAATTTCCGGCGACATCGCGTCGCCGCTGCAGCCGGACACCAATGAGGTCACGGTGCACCGCATTATGCCCCTGAAAAAAGCCCAAATGGAGCTGGAACGGCAGCTGATCGGCTCCGCCATCAAGCAACTGGGCAGCACCTACAAAGCCGCCCAAGCGCTGCGGGTAGACCAGTCGACCATCGTCAGAAAGATGAACCGCATCCGCCAGGCCGGCCTGGAGATCTAGCAGAGAAAGGCGGGTTACTGGTCAGACCCTGTGTTTGTTAGTACCAGCCCAGGCCCGTAAAGTTATTAACCGTAAGCGATTTCTCGAAGAGTATGAGCGCACGGTTAATAACTTTACGGGCCGGCTTGATGCGAAAGCAGTAACGTGTGATCAGTAACAAAGGCGGTAAGGTTAGAAAAGTGCGGTATGATCGCTTGTAGTAAAAACAATCAACAATATTTCAACACGAATTTTTTAGGCGTCAAAATTTCCGGATGTCCCATTTCAATCGGCGCAAAATCCTCATCGCCGGAAATCAGCACATCCACATCCTCAATGATTGCCGAAATCAGTACGTTGGTGTCAATCATTATCCGCATAACGTTCTTTCCACATTTCTTCTCTTACCTCGTCCACCAGCGCAACAACGTCACTCTCGTCTTTTAGCCCAAGACGAACCGCTTCTCCAGCAAACGCGGCACGCATATTGGCAAAAGCTATTTTGGCCGCGTTCATGATAAAAATTCTATCGCCATCCTCCATGAAAATAACCTTATCGCCTTCTTTAACCCCGAGTTTTTTCCGGATGTCAATAGGAATTGTAATTTGCCCTCTGCTCGTAATTTTCGCTACTTCCATTTTCGCATCTCCTTATTAATCATGAATATCTTACTTTCCTTATTTTATAGTATACGCAGATTTAACTCAAAAATCCAGACTTTTTTGCTAACCGCTTGGGGCGGCGCCCATCAAAAGTTACTGGTCAGACCCTGTGTTTGTTAGTACCAGCCCAGGCTCGTAAAGTTATTAACCGTAAGCGATTTCTCGAAGAGTATGAGCGCACGGTTAATAACTTTACGGGCCGGCTTGATGCGAAAGCAGTAACGTGTGACCAGTAACCATCAAAAAGCCGCCGCCCTAAAAACAAGGTTATGGGGGCGGCGGCTCAAAATCACTGTGGTACTATTTCGTTGTGGTACTATTTCAAAGCGACCAAAACAGTATCGGTGCTCACTACGTCACCGGAGGCCACATTTATTTCGGCTACTTCGCCGTCGTTGGGCGAGTACACTTTAATTTGCATTTTCATCGCTTCCAGGGTCACCAACACATCATTTTTTTTCACCTGGGCTCCGACCTGGGTATCTACCGACAGCACTTTTCCCACCATCGGCGCGTTAACTTGGACCATGATAACCAACCTCCTAAATTAATTACATATTGATATTGGAATACTTCCGCCAGGGCCTGGCCACGTTTTTGTTCTCCAGCATATCCAGGCTGGCGCAGATTTTCCTCCTGGTTTCCGAAGGCAGGATAATGTCGTCCACATAGCCCCGCTCACCGGCTTGGTAGGGGTTCTCATACAGATCGCGGTATTCCTGCACCCTTTGGGCTTGCACCGCGGCGGGATCTTCCGCATTTTTGATTTCCTTGGCGAAGATTACGCTGGCGGCAGTTTCAGCCCCCACAATGGTAATGGTGGCTTCCGGCCAGGCATAAACGATATCCGCGCCGGTATCTTTGCAGCACATCCCCAGATAAGCGCCGGCAAAGGATTTACGCATAATCACCGTTACTTTGGGCACGGTGGCGTCGATATAAGCGTACAGCATTTTGGCGCCGTGGCGGAGGATACCCTTCCACTCCTGATCGGGGCCAATCATGTAAGCCGGCGTGTCATGCAGGTTCACCAGCGGAATATTAAACAGGTCGCAGAACCGGACAAATCTGGCTACCTTGTCCGCGGCGTCGCAATCGATAACCCCGCCGATCCAGTTAGGCTGGCTGGCCACGATCCCGGTGCTGCGGCCGTTGAAGCGGCAGAAACCGACAATTACGTTTTTGGCAAAGTCGGGCATGATTTCCAGCAGCACGCCGTTGTCCACCAGCTTGGCAATCACCTCATGCATATCGTAGGGATACATGGTTTGCTCGGGAATCATGCCGTCCAATTCCGGCACCAGACGCGTGGGGTCGTCCCCTGTGTCCACCCGGGCCGGCTTTTCCGTGTTGTTCTGGGGCAGGTAGGCCAGCAGTTCCTTGGTCTTGTCCAGACAGTCTTTATCATCGCCGGCCACAATGTGGGTGCAGCCGGATTTAACGGCGTGGGCTTGCACGCCGCACAGGGTTTCCAGGTCGATGTCAATACCCAGCTGGGTTTTTACGAAAGCGGGGCCGGCAATACCCATGTAACCGTGGGTGCGGCTCTGAATAACGAAGTCCTGCATAACCGGGTGGTAAGCCTGTCCGCCCAGGCAGGGGCCCAGCAGCAGCGCGATTTGCGGAATAATCCCGGAAGCCAGGTTCTGGGATCTGAACAGCCAGGCGTAAGCCTCCAGAGTATCAATCCCTTCCTGCAGCCTGGCGCCGCCTGAGTCGTTCAGGCCAATAAAGGGAATCCCCATATCCTTAGCCATGTCAATAGCGGCGGCAAATTTTTTGCCGTGGTATTCGCCAAAGGTACCGGCCATAGCGGTGTAGTCCTCGGCGCCCACCATCACCATGCGGCCGTTGACTTTACCGTAGCCGCACACAACCCCTTCGGCGGCCACGTTTTTGCTGGCCATGCCAAAGTTAGTGATGCGGTGCCGGACAAAGGTGCCGATTTCAGTGAAAGTACCGGGATCAAAGAAATACTCCACCCGCTCGCGGGCGGTCAGCTTCCCATCCTTATGCTGTTTGGCGACGGCTTTTTCGCCGCCCATCTGGTAGATTTCCTCTCTTCTGCGCTTTAGCTCATCATATTTCTGACTCATAGTAACCTCCTAAATTTATATCAGTTTCAAAACAATTATATTTAATGGTACGTTTAACTCTTAACGGTTGGGAGCATAACCAAGTTCGATATTGGCGATAATTTGCATGTGCATATTGGAGGTGCCTTCCAGGGTTTCAAACTGTTTGGCGTCGCGGAGCCACCGGCCACAAGGATACTCATTGGAGTAGCCGTAAGAACCGTAAATCTTCATCGCCAGGTTGGCCGCATGAACGGCGGCGTTACAGCCGGACAGTTTGGCCATGGAAGTGGCCTGCTGGCTGGGCAGATTATTATCTTTCAGCCAAGCGGCGTGATAAACCAGATACTTGGCCGCTTCGTCTTCCAGCAGCATGTCGGCAATCTGGGCCTGGATCATCTGGTGTTTGCCAATCGGTTTGCCGAACTGAATCCGCTCATTGGCGTACTGCACGGAACCTTCCAGGCAAGCCTTGGAAAGAGCGGCGGCGCCGGTGGCGCAACCCATGCGGGTGTTGTTCAGCTGCCACATGCAGATATAAAAGCCCTTGTTGAGCCCGCCCAGTAA
>Ga0209629_10002993_pt1 | contig 11844 bp, 7 predicted proteins | sample TergutCu122P5_FD_187286 | JGI IMG/M metagenome (GOLD analysis project Ga0209629, IMG submission 187286) | Cubitermes ugandensis P5 segment gut microbial communities from Kakamega Forest, Kenya - Cu122 P5 (SPAdes) (version 2) | ecosystem: Host-associated > Arthropoda: Insects > Digestive system >...
GCACAAGACTACACACCAACTCCGCAGGACCACAGCCTCAACACCTATGGCATAACACCACATGCGGCAGTGAAACAACCTATATATAAGAACTCCTGAGGATGGACATGTAAATGTCCGAAACATGTAGAGGCCATTTATGAGATAAAATCATAGTAAAATTGTTTGCATCAAGTTGGTACATCTTCCGTACCAATACATAATTATTTAAGTATATTAAGATGCCATGGATTAATGTGTGGGGATTATATTGTCCCATCATATGTTGGGACTAATTCAAGTTAGGATATAGTTGCTTTAAAATAACCTCTCTTGATTTTGCATTGCAGTCTTCTGATCATATGTGTGCATGGTCCATCAGACCTAACTTCACATGTTTTCTTTACAAATACAGTACCTGCAAGTTAAACTCTGGCTGCCAGCACTGAAGTACCATGAAATCCTGGCCTCTGAGGTAATGGTGAACCCCACAGTTGCTGTATGTCATTGTGATAAATTGCAGGTACATAACACTGCTGTGTCTTTGTACACACAGGCACTGCAGATGAGTAGCTCTTGTGCTTCATATTGGTGAGGTCCTTCTTCCATTCTTATCTTGACTTAGCATCATTGTGATTGGCTTTTTTTGTGGTTTGCTGCAGTTCCTCCAAATAAAAGGCGGGGTAGTTCCTCAAATTATATTACAACCACCATTCCACTTCCTTTCCAATTCTTTATTCATTAATCATATTACTCAGTTACATATAGCAGCATTATCAACTATAACATAAATAAATACTTTGTCTTTATACAGATCAGATTTGAGATTCTCTTGATCATGACTGTGAAGATTCTTGTTTCCTGAGTTAAAGACACTGTGTAGTGTGATCAGTGTGTATTACCGTTCCAGACGAACTTGCTGCTTCCATCATCTTGATAGATACAGGTTCCTGTGAAACCTGTACATGTCTACCACACGGCCTGGTGTTGATACCAGAAGATGGTACCCTTCACCTTGATACTGTGTATGTTAATTTTGAGGAGAGACAGGGTTATATGATAAGAAGCCTATAGTTGTAAAGCCATCCTAATTTAATTCAACTGCATTAAGATATGTTCAACAAACATTGTTGATGGTAAATTTGAAACACACAATTGTAGTTGTTTAAGAGTGCTATGAAAATGATGAAACGTGTTGAAATTGTGTAAAGATAAAGTAAAGAAAAGTTGTCCCTGTCCACGAAATGAAAGAACAAAGGGGCAGTAGAGGTATGGCTCCACTCATCCTGAACTTCAGCACTAGATGTAGGTGAGTGGGCAGCTTCACGCCCTGGCTGCTTTACCTCCAGGAAGTAACCCTGGTATCTTTTGACTAAGAGGCTGGGTGGTTCCCAGTCTTGGTCTGGATGTTTTTGGAGAAATAAATGTATTGCCCTTGCAGGTATTCAAATACCAGATCATCCAGCCCATAGCATACTTACTGTAATGTTTACACTGTCCCATCTGCTGTTAAAATTGTGTTAATATAAAATTTTTATTTCATTTACAAAGCTTTTGTTCTTACAGCTGTTGTTTTCAATTATACATCCAGTAATGCTAACTGGTGAAGTATGATTAAAATTGTTTTAGAACATGTAATGTGTTGTCCCCTTTTTTCTATTGGCAGACTGTATAACATAAAAGACTTCCAGTACCTGAAAACTGCCAGACAGGCTCAGGCCTTCACACCATTAAGAGTTTTTAACAGAAATTTGGTAGCTCAGAATATAGTCTATCAGATTTCAAAATTCATAGTGTTATGTATCACCACCAAATGGAAAGGTGAATTTGGGTTTTATTGACACCAAAATGTCATTACTAGTGTGCTGTATTGTGAGCCATCTCAAACCAACAGATTTAACACTATGTATTTCAATAGATAGGTACTGATTTTCTTGAGGAATCTTCAGAGCAGAAGAGGGTCCTTTGAAAACAAAACCAGCAGGTGCCTCCAAAATATCGCTGTCCACCTAAAAGGCTGCACAGTGTCCCATCCCAGAAGACCACAGTCTTGATACTGAGAGCTCTAACAATTTTATATCCCCCCTGAATTCAGTTTCCATCATTTCCTTAATGGATATTAATACTGCATTAAACAGTCATCTGAATGTTAGCTCTTCAAGATACCCTCCTTTCAAGGGTTTATCAACCCAAATTATGTTGACAGATCTAGATTTCCTGACTTCCTTCATTTCCCTAATACAACATCTACAAAGAGAAGGTGGGGTTTCCATAGCAGTGGTTATTAAGAAAGGGGTCTTTAAGCTTGATAGATAACAGCATTTCGGAGAAACATACTGGTTCCGTCTATTGAACAGAAGAACTGACACTTCTGATTTATAGAGTTTGTGTATGATACATATAAATTTAAAGTTTAGATCATGTTAATGGGGTAAACTAAATTTGTTGCAATACGCACAAGTGAGTCCAGTGGTAGTAGCTCACTGGCCATGTAGTACCTTGAAATTAACTGGGTCCATTTCCACTTCTCTGTACATAGTCATATTCTCATTTCATTTGATCCAAATAACACATACCTTGAATATTTTGTCTGGGACATCAGTTACCCTGACAGATTTTTCATGGTTTTTGTCAGTGCCATTGCCAAGCAGACCATGACTACTGCCTTCTCAGTCCTTTGCAATACATTATACCAGACATACTGTTGAAACTACATAGTGGAACCTGGTAACTAATTGTGTCATAAAACGAACTGCAGAAAGAATTACGTAGTCCACAGTATCAGATCTGCGTGATTATCACATATATGTTTATTTTGTGCTTCTTCCACTTCCATTAAACATTTCTGGATCGTAGTGTCTAGGCCATGAGCTAGGGAACCACATTTCCATTTCCTGCAGGGTTGGAAACTTTCCACTGCAACATTTGGACCAGCTCTGTGAGCCACCCAGCCTCCTGTCCAGTAGGCACTGGGATGCTTTTCCCAAAGGCTAAACTGGACAGGATATAATGTTCAACACTCATTTCCACCTAAAAATTTGTAGACCTATGCCTCCCTACATCCATATGTCTTATTGTTCTTAATACAGTTACCACTGTGCCTTATTAGATAGCAGTTTAATGTTCATGCCAGCATGCATCATGTGGGCCTCCCTGTCTGTGTGTTGTCTGGTGGTGGTTGCAGTACATCTGTGACTGCATCACATGTCAGGTCTCTTATGATTTCCTTCCTACTGATCTCTGGAACCACCAGGAACACAATGAGAATCAGTCCAGTGGCTGACATTCCAGCGTAGAACCAGAATGTCCCAAATGGGTGGATTGTCTCTATCATAAAAAGTAGGAATTTATTGAATGTCATTTCTAGTAACCAGTGGAGCCCCCCTGCAAGGCTGAAGACTGAAGGGCGGAGAGGCGATGGAGTGAACTGGAAGGCAGTGATGAAAGTTTGGGACCCAACTCCAAACCAAAACACAGTATGAAATAAGAGGTGTATTGCTAATGGCAACCATGGCACTTCCCATATCCAGTTCTCACCTTGCTCTAGGCTGAAGAGGAGCATTCCAGTGGTGCAAAGTGCTATAGATATCATTCCTGTTGAGCTGATGAGAGACACACACTGGGATTTAGTGCCATCTGTCACACAGAACATGGCAGCTGCAAAGCCTACTGCGGCAACTCGAATAGAAGCACTCAACACAGACAAAGTGACAGTCATGTCACTAAAAATGATACCTGCAAACTTCACCACCCACTTTGAGTAAAAGTCGTACACATACATACCACTTACACATGGCAAGCTCAGTAAACATGCTGCTAGTGTTAATGAACGCAGGTATGTTCTCACAACTATGATGTTTGCCCTTGTGGCACAGAACTGTTCCTCTTCCTTCTGAAACATTTGCATTGCCTGACAGATGTTATTGTTTGGGTTACTCGATCCCAGTAAAAGGTGAAGTGAGGCCTTTGCCTGTTCAATTCTGTGCCCAAAAAGTAGTAGCCATCGTGGAGATTCAGTTGTGAGGCACAAACCAAGTGCAGATGCCATTATGATGGTGGCTGGGATGAGATGCAAGTACTGAGTATTGGGTGAGATGGGGAATATGTGTGCCAGCAGGTTTCCAATGGCAGCAGACAGCTCAGTAGTCATGATAAGGGCTGGAGCAGGTTTGGTATGTAGACTGGTGTTCCAGGGCCAACCTGGAACTTCAAAACATTGGTGTAAGGAAGGGGCTTGTTATTCCATTTGTCTAATGGTTTGAAGCCTGGAATTTATATGTAAGTTATACTTAAAACATAGTTCTTCCCTCACAGAATGAACTGCATCTCAGGTACAGAGACCAGGTAGTTAGCACAGTTTTGGGAAATATTCTATCTTCATTGTGAGACATATACATGCAAATACACTTGAGAGCATAATGCAGAGCTTTTAGTGTTATACCTGATGGCACATATAGTAGCCACTGTGTTTTAAAGATAATTAGATCTTTAAATTTTAGAACTAGTAGCTGGAGGTGGAGATGTATGGTATTTTTGATAACTTAATATTTATCAGTGTATCACAAAAATCGGATATTCTGGCTACAAGTGTCTTTTATGTAATATTTGCTGTCAGCAATACAAATTATTACTCCACTGCTCAATAATGTCTGCTTGGCAGAAAGCATGGAAAGAAATCACATGCATCAAACCCCTAAACTTCGTCTTCAGTCATGCTTCACCTTTATTATGGCTCCCTATGTTTTCTTGCATCCGCAGAAATGTTGAAGTGATAACCGTGTGATAATCTCCACTGGGAACAAATGCTTAGGCTGGTTTGCATAGGCCAGAAGAGGCTTAAGGGGGATTAACAATGGGCATCATCACCTCCATCAACCATGGTAATAATTTCTGTGACTTCACTATACTCACTTAGCAATATCTGTTCATCCATAGTTATTCCATGTATTTCATACAAATATTCTTATACGTCTTACTGGTGCCTTGTCATGCATGGCTAGAGCTCTGTATTAACTGAGAAACTTAATATTATTATAGATGAGTACAGTGGTAAACAGAGCATCACATTCGTACCTTTGTGCCATGCTCATCTATCACAGGTGTTTGAGGTGTGTGATGAATTTTACCAGGCAGTGCATAATCATCTTTGGTCTTTCAGTTGGGGGCTTTATCTTGTACCAAGCACATTGCTGGTTACAGGGTTAGGCAGTAAAGCCCCTCTTACACCACCCTCAAAGAGAAACATTATACATGTTTTAACATTGACAGGCTTACACAGTGCCTCCAAGAGGTAGATTGGTACAGCAGAGAAGCCAACTCCAAAAGCAGCCCCCTGGAAGGAAACTCCTAGGAGCAGAATAGGAGAAATTGCCCTGGCTATGTAGTGGTATGCCAACAGAAGGCAGCATCCAGCAGTAAGCAACGGTGCCACCACAAACTGCAGAGTAGCTCGGCGACCCAGGTAACGTAGTGGAAGCCATGACAGAAGGCACCCTAATAATGTAGGCACCTCTGCAAGTAGAATCAAATTTTATTGGTTTTTGTCACTTGACACACATTAGACAGCACACCTTCTGAGTGCTGGAACATACCTGTCCAGGCTTGTAATGCTGTGATCTGGTAAGACACAATGGTCAGCTGTTGCTTGCTGTAAACATGTGCAAGGCTGGTTGCTAGACTACTTGCACCACACAGCACCACAACACCTGCCTGCAATGTAAACACAAATATGTGTACAAATGGTGCTCTTCTTAGTCAAGGCACCATGTAGATGGGTACAAATGTGCTGCCTCCACATTCAGGAGCAGCATGAAGGCAATAGGTTCCTGTGTAATGTTGATTCTACAAGAAAATTGTTACAGTGAAAATTTAATGAAATAAAAGGGTTGACTTCGATTATGTTGTGTAATACCTGGAGTTTGATGGGCTTTGCAAAGACATCTGTACCTGCAATGGCTCATGGTATCTGAGTGAGACAAAACAAGATAGAACTGATTTTTAAAACATATTACTGTGCTGGAATACAGCATTATGTGCTTTAGATATTATTTCAGTGTATATGACATAAAAAAAAATGAGATATGAGGTTCTCATATTGGCAACTATGAAAACGTTTGTCTTTGGGATGTGACACCTTGTGATCTGGTACATACATAACAATGACTTGGAGGAATATGATGTCTCCATTTTCAGGGTGGAAGATCTTACACTCTTCTAGCAAAATGTTGGTACCCACTGCAAAATCATGCAGCATGAAATCCTAGATGTCCATGATCTTTATGCTTGAAGGAATGTTTCAGATCAGTTTTATCTTGTAATGAGATAAATGTCGGGGATCGAATCCCGGTGGGGCGAGATTTTCCGCACCAGTTCATACCGGCCCTGAGGCCCACCCAGTCTCCTGTACAATGGGTACCGGGTCTTTCCCGGGAGTAAGGTGCTGCCGGGGCGTGACGCTGACCCCTCACCCCCATCTAGTGCAGAGGTCTAAAATGAGTAGAGCTATACCTCTACTCTCCCTAAGGGCCTTCATGGCCTGTGAAAGGGTGAAACCTAAATAAGATAAATGTAGGCTTTCTTCATATGTCCTGACTATAACAACATCTAGGCTTATTATTACTGGCTTTCTGTTCTTTATCCATTGTCTAATATTCAAAACAGAATGTGATATAGGAAAACCAATTTTCATTCTGTCAAAAAATGGGAACTTAGAAAGACACCTACTAAGTTGAATCCAGTAGAAAGAGTTAATGTCTGTCACTGGACAACCTAAGTTGGCTCACTAAATTTTCTTAAGCATATACAATGTCATAACACAATGTAAACTCTTCCATCTATTATGTAATGTGCAAAATGCAGAACCCAGTAATTCTAAGTGTACTATACTATTGCCAGAATCCCTTAGAATTGACAAAATGTAAGGTATGCTCAAATGTCTGTTTGTCATAATGCATTATGCTCATTCTAGTTTACCTGCCACTTCATAGCTGATGTGTCTTCACACGTGCTCTCTCAAACACTGGCCAAGTGTAGTACCACTGTCCACAGCTGAGTCAAAATGAGCTAGTACAGATTACACTATAAGGCTTTGTTTATTCTTCACTGTATGAATACATAAGGAGGTAATATTTTGTCATCATTCTAGATTGTAGGATATTGGAAGCCATGGTACCTCAGTCTATGTACTGGTTGGGACAGCCAAAGATTGAACACAGATTTTCTCTCACCCATCTGCTTAGCAGCCACCTCCTGTTTTCCACATTCCACTCTAACTCATACCATTTGTGTTCTTGCTTTCTGTCAGTTTGCATTCTTAGTTTGTTGTTGATGTTAATGGATCATAAGTATCAATGTAGGTAAGATGGCAGAGCAGTTTAGCAATTTAAATTCCCACCACTCTTCTGATCCAAATATAGTATAAAAGCCTGTTTGAAAAGGGTTTGGTTCCTGTTATAGGTTAAGGTGTTCTTTTCACCTCCATGTCCTGACTAGTTCCAGGACCCACCCAACTTGCTTTCAAATGAATACTGGCATTAAAGCAGCTGGAGCTTGAAAGTAACCGGTAACCACCTTTAATATCGAAGTTAAGTATTCATGGAAATGTACCTCCACTCCCCCTATGCATTTTATGCCATGGTGCTTGATTAGGCACAGGTGCAACTTACTAGACCCTTCATATAACAACAACAACTATTACTACTTCTGCAGTCACCAGTATCACACTCATACTGCTACTGTAGCCACACCATCAGCCCCCATCCAGGCTAGTGTAACTTAGTCTCATGATGAGACAGGAATGAAGAATGTGATGCGTCTTTAACGAGCTCAAGTGGGCAGCAATTATGTCATCCAGAGGAAGAGCAATTTAATGACCTCTCAACTGACCTTCAACTGACAGCTAATGTTGTGTCTTGATTGAGTGTATGCTGACATTCCTTAACGCAACACAGTCACTGTCTGTTATAAAGACCTAGCCACAGTTCCTGCAGATAAATTGGGGAAGCAGGAAGAGGGGGAGGAAAAATATTGCAAATCTTTTTAATCACAGAGATAAGCGTCAAGCAGTCTTGGAAATTAAGGTAAAGTTGTTTTTGTGTCTGACTGACATATAACTCCATTCATTATTAATGTTAGAACTAGATGGAGCTGAGTGATCAGCTTCATGCCCCACAATTTTACCCCAGAGAAAGAGTAACTGGTTGTAACTGGGTAGCAGGTTGGATGGACACCAGAACCTGTCTGGATACAGTGGTGAAGAGAGAGATTTCAGCCTCTCCTGCAAATTAAACCCCATAAAGCAGCCTTAAGGACTTAATGCTATATAACTAATGGTACTAGAATCACACAATGTAACACTGGACATAGTCAGCCAGTAAACAACCCAAATGAAGAGTCTTGCATGGTATTTTTGAAGTATGCATACACCATACATGTTTGATTGTCTGGTGTCATGACAGATGCATTATTACGATAAAACCATCTCTACAAGCTCTATGATACAGTCTAAACATTTCAAGCATGAAGTTCAGTGAAATTACATTTAAAAATTCTGTGACATGACATTTAAAAACTCATTTCCTCTGGCACAGAAAATACTGTTCCTCAGTTACACAGATGTACCTCTTAATATGTGGAAATAAAATGCCAACTAGATGCAACAGAGGTTTTTATTGCAGATCTTATTGCTTGCTCAACATGTTTCAGGCACTACTATGCCCTTCATCAGGAGCTCAAGAGTATTATACAGTGGTTGCTGCCTGTGGTATTTTGTGCTGTGGTTTTCAAATTGTTGGTCTGGTGTGGAGCTGAGGGTTATGTGTCCGGTTTGCAGGACGCAGCATCTTGCTGTGATTTTCAAGTTGCTGGTCTTGTGTGGAGCTGAGGGTTATGTGTCCGGTTTGCAGGATGTTGCAGCATCCTGCAAACTGGACACATAACCCTCAGCTCCACACCAGACCAGCAACTTGAAAACCACAGCACGAAATACCACAGGCAGCAACCACTGTGTAATACTCTTGAGCTCCTGATGAAGGGCATAGTGGTGCCCGAAACATGTTGAGCAAGCAATAAGATGTGCAATAAAGACCTCTGTTGCATCTAGTTGGCATTTTATTTCCACATATTAACGACGATGCACGGTCAAAATCACATTAAATTTGTACCTGTTAATGTTGTATGAGCAAATAATCCTCTGTCATAAGGAAAAAAAACACATAAATATGCTGTGTGGGTGAAGTGCAGAATTTTTTAAATGTTATAGTACATGATATTTATATATATATTGACAACTGTGCTTTAACCTTTAGGGGATGGATTTAGATAACAGTTGTTATCTCTTGACAGCTTGACTTTTCTGGCTTAAGCATGGACATTTAAATTGCTACGAAGTAATCACACAGAGACTAGCATGTAGCACACCAGACCATTTTCCGGTACATTATAAAGGTCAGTATATGGTCTGAAAGGACAATGAAGGTTAAAGAAGTTTAGTTGACACCTCACAGTAAACACACTGCATCCCCTTTACAAAGGCAAGTGGTTAATGATGCACAGAGAAATAATCACTCTTTTGTAGTAAGAATCCTGCTAACATACAAACACACAATATGGGTAAGCTTACAGAGTTTTGTACTGCTCAAGGAAGTGGTATATGCAACAAGCAGTATGATTTTACATGGTTGACAGTAGATTCTTATCTGCAATAAACTAACTTCAAGACCAGTGACAGATGCAGAATTGTAAAGTCAGCATTTTGGAACTTTCTGCTGCTGTATTATACAGCCTTCAAGTTTGTTACCAGCAACAGTGAAAGAACATTTTTGTCTTCTAGGATATTATGTTCTGTAGTTAGGTAGAAGGCTACCAAATGTTGGTACCCACCTACCAAGGTACATGGTATTGCATCCAAGAAGAAAATATTCCTCATAGTCTGTGCTATGAGAACTTCATACTTCACACGGTAATGTTGAAAGTTGTCCATAACTGAGTTTAGACCAATGGTGCAATAGCACATGTGTCTAACTCCTTGTTGCAGTAAACATCATGGTGTTTAGACATCACATATGGCAACAACATGTGACATGACACGGTATAGCTCAAAGTAAGGTCTGGTAGACATGCACCCAGTGTCAGACTGTCAATACACTGGATTCCCATCTTCTGGCAAACATTCGTCTGTTGTATAGCAGATACGTCTAAGGGTTTGCTAATAGCTGCATGTGATGCTGTTACCAGATGCTCAGGCTGATCCATTTCAGCAGTTGGTACTATCCTTGTGCTTCGTGTGCTGATAAATTCTGAGACATGAGCTGAAGGCTTAGAAGTGACGGTTTCAGAAGCAGAATGAATTGCTGAGACACTACTTATGGCTTGTGGAAGTGAGTGCAAGTCTGTGCTGCTGCTTCCACCTGCGTCCTGAGTACCTGTCACAGGAATGAGTTTTGACACCATAATTTTGTCTTCAGTGGCAAGCATTGTGGGTTGGGAGAAAGTAACTGTGGTACCAGAATTAAAATTCACGATCTTTCCAGACATAGTTGCAGGGATGGAAGAAGCAGTTTCTCTGGGAATGGATTTTGAAATTGATGTCATGGTCTCTGCTGGTGTAGTTTCGGGGACAACAGACGCAGTTTCTATAGGAATACGTTTATAAACAGGAGCTGTGGCTTTTGCAGGTATAGTCTCATGGAGAAGAGGAGCAGTTTGTGTGGGAGTGAGTTTTGAAGCAGGAGTTGTGTCTTCTGTCAGTATATTGTCAGAGAAAGGAAAAGCAGTTTTTGTGGGAATGAGTCGAGAAAGAGACGTTATGGCTTGTTCGGATATATTCTGATGGACAGAAATATCAGTTTCTCTCAGAATGAGTTGAGATGCAGGCATTATGACTTGTTTAAGTATAGTCTGAGAGACAGGAGAAGCAGTTCGTATGAGAGTGACATTTGATAAAAGGGTAGCTACTTGTGTAGAAACAGATTTAGGGACAGACAAAGCAGTTTCCTTATGAATGGGCTTTAAGATGAGCACCACATATTCTGTTGGAACAGTTTCATTGGCAAAGAAAGCAAACTCATTGTGAACAATTTTAGAGAGTGGAGTCGTCTGTGTTGGAACAGTATCAGGGACTGGGTAGACTTTTTCTGTGGTAATTAATTTAGAGGTGGAAGTAGTCATTTCAACAGAAAGAGTTTCAGGCACAGAGAAAACAGTGTCTGTGTGAATTGTTTTGGAGAGAGGAATAATTTTTGTATATACAGTTTCAGGGACATGGAAGACACTTTCTGTGGGAATAATTTTGGAAAGAGGAGTAGTTATTTCAGGAAAAACAGTTTCTTTGTTCCTGGTTTTGGACTCACTAATCATTTTTTTAGGTAAAGTTTCAAGGACAGGGAAAACCTTTTTTGTGGAAATTAATTTGGAGACAGGAGTAGTTAGTTCTGTAGAAAAAGTTTCAGGAGCAGAGAAAGTAATTTCTGTGTCAATGATTTTGGACGCAGGAGTCGTTTCTGTAGTTGCATTTTCAGGGACTGGGGAGGCAATATCTGTAGGAGTTAATTTGGAAATATGAGTTGTTATATCAGTAGGAATATTTTCAGGGGTAGAGAAGGTAGTTTTTTTGTGAAGGAGTTTGGAGGCAAGCATCACATTTTCGGTTGGCACAGTTTCTGTGGCAGAGAAAGCAATTCTTGTGTCAATAGTGTTGGAGGCAGGAGTCATTTCTATGTGTACGGTTTCAGGGACAGTGAAGAGAGTTTCTGTAGGAATTAATTTGGAGACAGGAGTAGTTAGTTCTGTAGAAAAAGTTTCAGGAGCAGAGAAAGTAATTTCTGTGTGAATGGTTTTGGACACAGGAGTCGTTTCTGTAGTTGCATT
>Ga0209629_10002997_pt1 | contig 11838 bp, 3 predicted proteins | sample TergutCu122P5_FD_187286 | JGI IMG/M metagenome (GOLD analysis project Ga0209629, IMG submission 187286) | Cubitermes ugandensis P5 segment gut microbial communities from Kakamega Forest, Kenya - Cu122 P5 (SPAdes) (version 2) | ecosystem: Host-associated > Arthropoda: Insects > Digestive system >...
CACTGTTGGCCGAAACATGTAGTTTATACATATTAGAATATACGCCTTTTTTCTAATTAGTTGTGTTGTTTTGACGATCCTTCTCCCTCCCAACGAGTGTACGTTTAGCGTCTTACTTTCCATATGTCGTTATAATTTCGACCTTGGCCGGCACCTCCCTGCGCGAAACTGGCTACAGACACTTATCACATACACACGCAAGTACACACACAAGTAAAAAAATAAAAATACAAACTGAATTAACAAGTGTAAATGCGCCTTCGATGGTGACACATTAGACTTCACACCAAAGGTTTATGTTCAGCTAGCAGACTTGTCGGTCATGTTAGAATTGGTAAGTGTTCTTATTTGTGTTCGTAACTGTTAAGTGTAATTTAGTGGTACATATTCGCTACTATTTCCATCGGCATTAATATTTGTTGAGCTGCTGTTCTTAGATCTACTGATAGCAGCAAATGTGCGTAGACTTAATATAAACTTACGATTGTAACCAGACATTTTTAACAAAAAACAACCTTCAATTAAAAGACGAAAATTAAAAATCACCAGCTAAACTGAAACATACAAGTCCGCTATCAAAGCACCTTCCCATTGAACATCACCTCTCTTTGTTGCATGTATATTTACTTCTTTATACAGGTACTTCAGTATTTGCGTATCCTGAAAATTCGCAGATGTTTCCTAGCTTGAACGATGACAAAGAATGTCGGTATTTCCTACCGCTCCGCTAACTGAGAATGTTTGGAAACCACTACTGCAGAGAATAATTGAGTTACTTAATGATGCGTTCAGGCTCCAACTCGCATTATTTAACCTTACTTGATATGCTTTATGAAGTTTTTATCTAGTTGTTACGGTTGACGGTATAGGTGAGAAAAGCATGTAAGTATGTTGCCGCAAGGAACAGTGGCAGCGCAGAACAATAATTACTACCAAATTTGTGCATGGGTTATTTGTACATTGTTGTTATAGCAAATAGTACTCTCTACAGAACACGATAAAGTTGCATGTTCCACATTCGCGGAAAGGTTAAGGTAACATTTAAATAAAGATGACTGTAAACTCACAACCCTTACACAAATTTACCTACAAGCAACAAGCAAATGATTGTTGCTTTTAGGTAAAGTTGTGTTTGGACTGTAAATTTGCATTCTTCTTCATTCAAATGTGTTTTTAAACACGTCAGGGATGCTTTGTCTGTAAGTAAGTGAAGGTAAAGGAATCCCTGTACATCCCTCGACAGGCCCGAAGTGTTGCTGGAGGTTGAGGCTCTCATACTTCAAGACATTCGATACATGAAGGTGGTAAGGTTGTCTGTCATAGTACTGGCAGCCTTTACCCCCCTCCCCAAGAAAATATTCGTGGTACTCATTTCTGTCAGAGTCTGAGTCGATTCCACGACCATAGTGTGACCAGAAGGTTTATGTCAATGCACAATTCCGAAGATACTCGCGACCTTACTTCTTGTAGCGCAGTGCCTCGCCGAAACGCGCCAACTGCGTGCTCCCTCTACATCCGCGCATTAATGAATATTTACACTTTTGTAGTAAACCAACAAGTGCAGACTGATAAAATATTCTCTATCATAAATTAATATTCACCTACATGTTTCGGTCGCTGTGGTGACCATCGTCCGGGTGTTTGCAGTGGTACTGACAATATACAACTGCCCAAACTGCATAAGTAAAATCATTTGCTGTTATAGCTAATACCTCAAGTGCTCCCTATGGCCAGTAAATGTTGGATTATGTTGTTAAAAACAAATAAAATTTGGCGTGTTTATGTTGTTTGTTAGTAACATATAGTCTTAAGCGACTATTCTGTGGCACACATCTGTACTCGTCTAACAGGGTGTATTTCAACTATATGCAACTAGCAAACAACATATAATTTGCCTACCCGCATACCCCTCAACATACCAGTGATCAATCAGGTGCATTTGCAAAAGAAGTGTGGGATTCAGATGAATATGTTACTTGCTTAAAATACTGCATAGGGCTACACCTCAACCAAATACTTTCAAACTATACTGTCGCGGTACGAGACTTCGCGTCACTGAAACATAAGATGAGTTTACTTCCTTCAAAAACAGATTCAGCCTATGAAGACGCGAGAAGGCGTTTAATGCAAAATATTTGGTTCTATGGTGGAATTAAGCAATATATGACTCGTTGGATAGATTTATCAGGAAACGCAAGACTAACAAGTTACTACAGAACCTGAAAGTGGCAATAGTGTTGGCATAGTTCAGTTTCAAATATTTCAGACACTTCCTTTGTTAACACTTTTATTTCCGAAACCTTGTCAAATAACAACGCTACTGAATTTTGTGTTCATGAAAATATCCCTGGTTACTGAATACAAGAAATGGTCAGCTGTAGAATTTAAAGGATAAGGAATAGCCAGAAATGCAAAACAGAGAATTGGATGCCAAATATGAGGTAAATTTGGAACTGTAGGCATTCACTAAACATGGAGTGAGTTCCATGTCTGGATATGCAAAAAAAGTCCCGTATAAATTTGGATCTATGTGCGTTCACAAAATGTAACTTGAATTTTGATCTCTGGCCACTCGCAAAAAGGGAAGTAAAGCCAGGCGTGTGAAAATTTACAAAAGTGCAATACATTTGGGTCTGTGGACATCCGCAACAGTCTCTTAACTTTCGATCTGGAACTTGCAGGAAGTCCCGTGAAGTTTGCACCACGGGCTTTCCCAAATGACCCCTATATTTGGCCTGTGGCTTTCACAAATGTTTTTTCAATTCGGATCTGCAGGTATTCGCAGAGGGTCCCATGAAGCTGGTTAAACGGGCATTCAAAAAGTCTCTTAATTTTGGATTTGTAGGCACACGAAGAATGTAAAGTCTAGTTGGAAAATCAGATTTTCACGAATATCTCAACAGTGTCCTTAAAGTTTGGTCTGTGGGCTTTCATAAAAGTCCCTAAAATAGGATTTGTGGGCATTAAAAATTATCTGAAATTTAAAAACTTTGGCCAATCACGAAGGTTCCCCATATTTGGATCTGTGAATATTTGCATAAAGGCTCGTGAAGCTGGATCTGCTGGCGTTCACAAATATGCCGTGAATTTGGGTTTGTCGGCATTCAAAAGTGTCCCGGAAATCTGGGTCTGGTGACATTTACAAGGTCTCTTAAATTTGGATCTGTAGGCTTTAACAAAGTTGCTTGTAAATTTGGTCCTGTGTGCGTTCACAAATATCCCGTACATTTGAGCCTGCGAGTATTCACAAAATATACAGTCAAGTTGGGTCTGTATGATTTTACAAATGCACCGTAAATTTTTCTGCAGGTTTTGACAAAGTTCTCTTAAACCTGGATCTGTGGGCATTCAAAAAATGTCCCGTCAATTCGGTTCTATAGGCCTTCCCAAATATCCCTTAAATTTGGGTCTGTGGGCTTCCAAAAATTCTCTTAAATTTGGATCCGTGAGCATTTTCAGAGTTTCTCGTCATGTGGATCTGTGGGCTTCCAAAAATTCTCTTAAATTTGGATCCGTGAGCATTTGCAGAGTTTCTCGTTATGTGGGTCTGTGGGCTTCCAAAAATTCTCTTAAATTTGGATCCGTGAGCATTTGCAGAGTTTCTCGTCATGTGGATCTGTGGGCTTTCATAAACCCCCTTTTATTTTGATCTGTGGACATTCACAGAATGTAACGTAAAGTTGGATCTGTGTGCACTCACAGAAGTCCCTTATATTCGGTTCTGTACGCATTCGCAACGGTCCCTTAAATTGAATATGTGGGCATTCACAGAAAGTCCTGTGAACAAACCACACTTATTCAGTCTAACACAACAAAGGTTCATTTTAATTCAATTCTTTAATTTAAATATATGCTACATGTTTCGGCTTTACTTAGGTCTTCCCCAGGCATGTCAATAGAAAAACCTTACAAAGGAAGATGCAATAAAAATTTAAGGGGTCCCTTTTTTTGCTGTCACTATTTTTATAATATTACAAAATAAAATATACAATATAAAAGTATACGATCTAAATATTTTTAAAATGTACATATATTTTTTTACATTTGTGTCCGCGTGTGTTGTATTAAGAGCTCGTATTAAATCTCTTCTATGATTTGGTGCATTTTAACTGACACTGTTTGGTCTTATGTAGCGTCTTCTTATATAAAATCCTTCTTGGACTTCCGTTTGTAAATTACGGTCCAAGACAGAAATTACGTAACGCATCAATTAACAAAATAAAATATTTTTACTTTGTGTGTTCTGATAATTTTGTTGCATTTTGATGTGTTGTCCTAGCAGACTTACTAGATGGCGGCGGAGCGCTGAGTATCTGCGGAGAGTTGCGGTGTGGCTGCAACAATGAATGTATCGGAAGGCATGCACCGTCGTCCAGTCGACATCTGTCGTTCTCATGTTATGACACCGTACATCTTATTGAGTCCTCTTGTTAATTCTTCTTGGATTTCATTACTTCATATTATCTCAAAATGGATATAAAAATTTTTCCAAGAATTTCATAGTTTTTTTCTTTCTTGACAAATGTAAAGTGTCCGTGATACTTGCATAGAGTCAAATGAATGTCCAGTATCTTGTAGGTGTTTTGCAAATTTGAATTTGAATTTCGATATTTGAAATACTGGAGATGTATCCTGTATCCTGTAACGAAAACAAGTTTCAAAGAACAATGTAACAATTAAATAAGGTACAGCGCACAAAAACACAAATGTGTCGGAGAGAGGAGTTCCTGAAGAACAAGTAGCCAGTCATGAAGGAAGAAACAGCACTCAGGGCCACAGAACTGAGAAATTTGGCGATTCTTGTGTATAGGATCAAATGTAAATATTAAAAGGCAGGAAATTTACGTAAAACCTTAATATTGAAGCGCTTTCTCGAAATCGTTGTTGTCGTGGAAGACAGTAAGTATTTCATATTCTGGGTGTGCGTCTGTAGCCTTATTTATCCTGCATGCAAAAGGCATATGCCGTGTTATATTGTCTTCTGTGGCCTGTCCGGCTCGACAATATTTTTCCACGTAATCTCATAAACGGCACGAATATCGGACAAAAGCCTTGGATGCTAAAAAGCGTGCATTGATGTTCTCTACAAATCTGTCTAAACTAATTTTTATTATAAGAAGAATTGAACGAGACACGCAAAGGTCTTCATGTAAAGCACATATTTATTTTTGTCAGATTTTAATGAAAAGTGAATTTTCTGGACAGGTTTTTAGAAGATACCCAAAATTGAAATTTCGTGAAAATTCGTTCAGTGGTAGCAGAGTTGTTTCATGTGGACGGACAGACATGTCGAAGCAAATAATAGCTTTTAGCACTTTTGCAAAGGCGTCTAAAAAGCAGCTGAAGAAAACGAACTGAGGTTGGAACAAGAATAAGAACTAGTCTATAGGTAGAATCGATAGTAAATTGAAGATGACAGGAAGAGACAAAAGGAAGGTTGGACGTGACAAAACCCGGAATGAGTAGAAAGTAGAAATAAATGTGTGCCAATGCTAAAGAATTTAAGACTAACAGTTCATTAAGAATTAATAACTTAGTATTAATATAAGGAACGTGCACTGCAGAAAATTGGTGTTAGAAGGCACATCAAAATTCTATAATGTGACTAAGCAAATAAAATGTGTACAAGGAAAAGTTAAAATTAATGTCTTTAATATAAAATTATCTTTACCATCTGTTGATTCAGATATTTACATATAGCTTAGAGTTACCGTAAAATGAGAATTCCAGTACTGCAAACTTCATGCCAGAAACACGTAATAAAGCGTACCGGAAACGGAAAGTCTTGTTTCAACTCTTACTTCGTCTGCTGTCATAATATTATGAATAACAAGGAATTTTTTAAAAATGATTATCGTCTCAAAGCGCATCCTTTATTTCCGACAGAATCGCTGCTAGCCGGCTGTTCTTTCTCTCGTTTCTTCCAGATTTTCCCGTAAACACTCTATTACGTTCATTCCTTTCTTTTTGTTTACCCTGCCTGCCATCCTGTTTGTTTGTCAAAAAATGATGATTGTTTAAAAAACAAAGAAAACAATATAAAAGTACGGAGAATTAAGCAAGCGACCATAAGCATGCGCGTTCTTTCAGCCTCTATCGTTGCGCACTTTCTTATTGCCCACACGGATTGTAAACAACTGCAATAAACAACAGAACTGTTATGATATAATGTCTTTCTTTCATAAAATAATACACATAATATCACTTTCCTTTTAATATATTAATAATATTTATTTAATGTACATAGTTTCAAGTATAGAGTTCTAGTTTCTTTAATACAGTTCCCAAGAATTCGCAGTTCCTATGTGGGTACTATACAAAATGTCTGTCCGCCCGCGCGAAACTGCTCCTGGCTTCTGTCTCCCGCTCAGCGCTAAGAGATGTTTACAGCGCACTTCCATGAGCGGGTTTTAGCACGCTGCTATTACAGCAGCGCTGCTCTCAAAGTCGCAGCGCTGTTAACACTGCCAGCCGCGGGTTTCCCCTTTGTTGGCAGCGGCTGTTTTATGCCCCTCTGTTACACCGCGTACAGACTTGATCGTTCTGCCGAAAGAAACAGCGTAACATGGTCGCACGGGTTTCTGCTCGCCCCGAGGTTTAGGTTCGGACAAGACGGCGCGCATTGTGGGAAAAGCTTGCGCGCTGTGATGCGCCAGTGTTCGTTGCTCCTGGTGGAAAGATGTCGTCTTTACAGGTAGCTATCGCGGCTTTCATATCTGTACATCACTTGTTATCCAAAAAAAAGAAAGCGACGAGATAGACGCTGGTGGTAAAAGGAGTTGTACAGAAAGAGGTCTGTGTAGAGTGGTACCAGTTATTTGGCAGATTTGAAGTGCCAAGAATTTAGTGGGCAGTACAAATATTTACTCCAATGGCACCAACAGAGTTTGAAATACTGATGAATTTATTCGGTCCGAAAATTTTGGAAAGCGATTCCAGATTCCGAACAGCTATTCCGATTCAAGAGAGATGCGATTTTGGGCCACAGGCGACTCGTACACCCGTCTGCAATATCTGTTCCAAATTTTTAAACGAACAATCAGTCAGGTTGTGCCCGAAGTGTATCAAGCTATTGCTGAGGCAATGATGGCAAACATACAGGTAAAAAATTGTGTATTGTACAGAGCAAACTCTTTTGCACATAAAATCGATGGGTTGAAACAATGAAAAAAAAAATGTAACTAACAAAGTACTTTTAATAACCGAACTTTAGATTAGAGAGTTTAAGGGCTCGTCAGATCACTCAGATGTACGCCTTCTGAACCAGCAGCAGAGGAAGGAGTGGTGGGAGAGGAAACCTGGAATGCTGCTGACGGAGTGGCGACATGTTATGGAACATCAAAAAGCATCAGGTCGGCAGCTAATTTGTTATGCCTTATTTTTTGTTGCAATTTATTCCTGAAGGGTGGCAAATAATTTCGCAACTTGTCTGCAACGAAAGGCGTTGTGAAAAATCGTGCCGTTTCCACGAGCAGCTCTATCCCACGGTGCTCTGAACGGCGAGTTGCTGTGTTCTGTCAACTAGTTCGGACTTTTCTTAAAAATGTCGAAGCAATCGACTCTTGATTCATTCGACACGGAATTATTTATTACTTAAATAGAGCAGCTGCCAGCCATTTGGTACTACTGATCGTCTTCTTACAGCAATAAACAAGAAAAACATACGCATGGACGACATTGTGCAAGAAATTTATTGAAAATATCTTTATTTTTATAAATCCCATTGTCCAACAATACACGCGTAAGAACTTCCTCCTATAGATCCATTACATGTACTGTCTGATGCTGGGTGGAGCGGTGGCAGCGAACAGTAGAGCCGTTTATGAAAAAGAGTCTTAGTCTTAACCCACGTTCCCCTATCTAGGTGTATATACACATGTTCTTCAGCACCGCACCATCAACAGACACCACTGCAATCATTACACACGAAATATGGACCTGCATTACTTGAACAATAAGGCACCAACAGATATGCTAAACATGAACTTCCAGTTGTCTGGAATATGATGATGCACCACTTGATAAATATTTACTGACGTTACTGAGGAGCTTGCTGCCAGAGTCTGCAGGGTTTATGCAGATGAAAAAGAGATCATGAAGGGACAAGCAGCAAGCTCTTCTGAATCGTCGGCAGTTAAATACCAGTTGCCACGGTGTCGCAGCTCAGTAGACTTGCGTCTTTATCAACATAGCTGTGATGGCCCCATCTTGCTAAACATCCAACATATAATATTTTATAGAGGACCTCCGGTTGTGTTTGATTATTTATAGGAAAACCACACTAGTTATCAGTTGTCGTCAAACACAATATATTTGGTTATTCTTGTTTTAATGACGACATGTTTCGGTCCTTCCGACCGTCATCTGGCTATGTTACAAGAACTGTATTTATCTAAGTTAAATTTCTGTAAGATGGCCAGATGATGGTAGGAAGGAAGAAAATATGTCGCCATTAAAATAAGAATAACTAGATATAATGTTGTGTTTGACGGGAACTGGTAGCTAGTTTGTTTAACCTACAGGCCAAATTTAGCCTGTTAAGTGCAATTTGACCAAGATCGGGCAGGCACACTATGTCCTGATTATAACCAGATAATAATATTCAAACTGTTTCCGAAAACAGCTGTGTTTAGGCGCTTTCGTAAAATTGAGATAAGCGACTGACAGCTTCGTCATGTCTGTCCTTCTGTCCGTCTGTCCGCATGGAACAACTACGCTCCCACTAGAAGGATTTTCTTGAAATTTGATATTTGATTATTTTTCGAAAATCCGTCGAGAAAATTCAAGTTTTAATAAAATCGGACAAGAATAACAGGCACTTTAAAGCCCAATATGGAGCAAGATATGATCAAATGATCATATCTTGCTCAGTTCCTCTTAGAATGTGAAATGATTCATACAAAAGTTGTAGAGGAGATCAAAACATACATTTTGTGTTCTGTAACTTTTTTTTCGAAAAATGGTGCCGTTTGTGAGATAATATGGAAAAATATTGTACAGCGGGGCAGGCCACAGATGACAATATAATAAAACGCATGAGCATTGCATGCTGATACTAAAGGCTACAGACACACACTCAGAATATGTAATACTTTCTGCTTTTCACTCCAACAACAGTTGCACGAAAGCGCCTCAATATTATGTTACACGTACATTGCATATCTTGTTACTAATCAGCTGTATTGGAAACGAAAATGACGAGCGAAATTACGTAGCTGTATTTATGCAATGAGGATGTACCTTGAATTAAAAATAATTGATTACAGCAGATCTTATGTTGGAATAAAGTGTTTGAGAGTAAAAAGGGTGCTTTGAAAAGGACGAGAACAACTTATAATTAAGCATAAATTAATAATTTTTAATACTACCATAATTATAAAATTATTAAAACATAACTATCTTTTTTTCGTATTTAACATTCATTCAAATACCATCTGAAAAGGAAGTACTGAAAATTGCTAAGATATATTATTGTACGGTGACTTCCTTCGTTTGGGAGTTTCAACTGTCCTAAAGGCAAACCATTATTAATCTCCCTTCACAGCCGAAACCCACCATCGTTGAAACCATTGCTCCATTTTGGCTACATCCTAATGAAACCGTTCACTTCGTGCATCACAAACGGCTTCTAGATTTTCAGGAAAGCAGCTGAGATGTGTGTGTAAGACGTGGATTTTCAGCATCTGGCATTATAATTTCTAATAATTCTGTAGCAGACTTCGTAAGATTTCCGGGCAGTTTTCTTGTTTTTTGTTGCCCAGAAAACAAAGGAAAAATTATTTGATGGATTTCCACGCAGTCAATTCAGTGGAGTTAAACTTCCTTCGAAATTCTCGTCCAACATAACTTTTCCATTTTGTAGACCGACGAAAATATTTTGATTAACTTTGTCATCACAGCGATGTGGAAACTTAATGCACAAGTAGAGGAAATCTTCACCACCTTTTTCAAAGACTTTCAGAAATTTCTTCTTAACCCCCAGCTTTATGTGCAGTGGAAGCAGAAACACTTTCTTGAAATTCAACAATGGAGAATTTTTAACATTAAATTTTACGGGAACCAGGTCCTTTCTGGCTGACCAGTTCTTCACAGTGTAACACTATTCAGTTGCTCGACTGTCCCAGAACTACAGAAAAATTCGTATATCCTGTTTAAGCTTTTATTTGTATAAGCAAATAAGTGAATGTTAGCAGTTTTATACATATCCCATCTGCAGTCCCAGTAAAAGTCCAGTCACCTTAAAATAACCACATATCTGTCAACAACGATTATTGTAATTAAATGCGTTTAGTAGGAGTGGCATAATTACGAATGTTTCTTTCTTAACTACTGAATGGGCACAAGATATCGGCAATTTTACGTGCCATTGTTTAACAATTGTTTTCAATTTCAGCTTCTATACACAAATGAAAATTCTCCGTTCTTCAGGATCGTGTTGAAATCTCAATTCTTCCATTAGGCCATTTACGTCACTGCAGACGCAAAGAGAATCCTGCATTCTGTAATATCCGGAAACTTCCTCGAATAGAGTCATATTATATTGCATCCAGCCAATTCTTCTGCAGCAGTCATGAACATCTATTTGTTGCTTTGAATTATTCAAGTCACAAACTAGACCATTTAACTCGCTTTTCTGGATCAGATGTTGTTCTTGATCACCCTGTGGAACGTAGCAGGTATCACAGAATGCAGATGGTCCTTTCTAAAGCTCTTCTTGAGGAAAAGTCAAAATTTCTCCTAGTTCGAAGGTAATACTGCGCATACCGAACACACTAACAAGGTCTCGTCCAGGGTGGGAATGTTTACTGTGTAGAATTTCACTTAGAGAAATAAGTTAACAATTTCTCTGGAACTCGCAATGAAGAAATATAATAGGTTTTTAAAATTGCATTCAAGTTATGTAAGGAAATTATCCACTCTTTAAAACACTTGCGTGAAGGAGGTTTTCAAATTTTGCTATTGAGATAGAAATACAATGGTGCACGCTAAACAATTGTTGTTATCCGTACTGTCCTGTTATCATCGTCTTACGTAAGGCGCAATAAAAATAAGTAGCTGTCCAAACGGTCAACTACATAGAACACGCTCTAAACACCCTCGAACTCTTTTACATACGAGAAATGCACAATGGACAATAGCAAATACACGAATAAACAAGATATATCGCGACATTTTCAGGTATATGCTTGACGTCAGAACGAAACGTAATTTAAAATAAGACTACAGACCAATATTTAGTCTTTATCCAACCGGCCGACCAGCAAGATCAAGAACCGCTGACACGCAACACAAGATACCTCTGTGAGTAACAACACAAAAGCCTATAATATCTTGTGCGTAAAAACAAACGTAACAAGAACAACAAAAGAATTATCATACATATTGAAGTCACTGACAGCACTTCATAATAAATGAACTGACATAGCACACAACCTCGTTAAATACATTACATTACACGCCTCCACATGTTTCGACCTGTCAGAGGGTTTTTAACAGTAGACTGTGGCAGGAGGAGGTGTTCGAAACTTCACTTTCTCACTCCGGTGTTGCAGCAAATTCAACTCTTCTGGAGCGCTGCACTCTGCAGATTAGTAAACAGTTAGAGACGTTTCGAAGGATCTTACTGCTTCCACCTTCAGGGTAAAGAAGTCCAAAAGATTGGAGGACATGAATCTGCAGGATGAGAAGTTTGCTGTACATGTATCCTCCCGAGAGAATATATATTTTTAAATGTATTCTATCCTTCTGGCAAAAGGTGGTAGTCTTAGAAATTTGTAGCTTGCTACTACTCTCAAAGGACGCCCCTGATTACCAAGTCGAGGGCGCTTGGGGGGGGGC
>Ga0209629_10002998_pt1 | contig 11835 bp, 10 predicted proteins | sample TergutCu122P5_FD_187286 | JGI IMG/M metagenome (GOLD analysis project Ga0209629, IMG submission 187286) | Cubitermes ugandensis P5 segment gut microbial communities from Kakamega Forest, Kenya - Cu122 P5 (SPAdes) (version 2) | ecosystem: Host-associated > Arthropoda: Insects > Digestive system...
AGAACTCACTCTTTCCACATTGTCGTCCGTTTTTGAAGCTGAAGGTCTTCCCACACGAGGTTCGTCTTCCACTTGTTCTTGGTCTTCTAAAAAGGACTTGTGCCATCTGAACGCTTGTGCCCTGGATAGGGAATGTTCTCCATAAGCCCTTTGTAACTTTTCATAAGTCACAGTAGCGGATTCGCCAAGCTTTACACAAAATTTGATGGCACAACCTTGCTCAAACTTTTGCTGGTCCATTTTCGTAACGCACCTCACAAACACAACTTCACTTCAAACTCTCTCAACAATCGCGTAGCAACTGTAGAAAGTTCAAACTTGTACTGAGTCTACAGCAGGGTTTAACCTAACTGCCATGTGAAGGGACAGGCAGCAGCATTGTCGGTTCGTGCATAGCGTTACCAGTCTCATTACTTTGCTACCACACCGCGTAACGAATAACTAAAAGAAGGGCTAAAACAAATTAATAAATAAACACCTGCAGTAACCAAAGTAGAAGAACATACTAGAGCAGAAACAGGCGTAGGAGCAGCTATAGCTGCAGGCAACCAAGAGAAAGGAATTTGAGCACTCTTAGTCATAGCAGCCAAAACCAGAAAAGAAATTAATTCCATCTCAGCAGAACCTGATAAGAATTTCAAATAATAAATCAAACTTCAACTAACAAAATTAATCATCCAAGCAATAACTATTAACAGAGGAACACCACCAGTTCGATTAGACAAAGCATTAAACATACCAGCACCATAGACCTCATATTCTGATAATAAATTACCAAAAAATAGGAAAGTAAACCCAAACCACCCAAACGCTAACAAAATACTAATCACGTTAGGAATAGTGATTAAAGATATTCACAAATATATCCATGTATTTACACTTAAATATACAAAATTACATATATACAACAAGAGGTACATACCACAAATCTGATATTTACATAGACAAAACTGCCGAGATCACTTGCTGAAGTTCAAACATGAACAGTACGCTAGCCAGTTGAAAGTAATGCAACTTTACGAGAGGCATTTCATAAATAATGCACACTATATTTTACTTACGCGTATATTTTATTTTAGGCAGTATTTCTTTACAATCATTCTATGTAGTCCTCCTCCTTCTCAATGACCGCGTCCCAATGTTTCGGAAGATTTTCTATTCAATTTAGGGTGCCACTTTTGTTCAGTCCTCGGATGGCTCGGGTAACCGCTGCAGAAACCTCTTCCAGGGAGGAAAAACGGTGTCCACTCATGGGCTCTTTTAAATGCCTTATGCTGAAGTACACCAATCCAAAACTGTTCAGTGTCTACAGGTAATCCATCTTTCTTAAATGGAGTTTCTTCTTTCCAATCGACAAAAGGTTTTTGTCTGTATTGTTCTTCGATTTTGCTGACGTTGTTTCCTGCATGGTGTATAAAGGGTAACTCAGAAAACATATGCCTCGAAATTTGATTTAAAATTACCACAGGGCTCAATTTTGATCAACCTTCAAATGTATCTCTCACCGATGGAAGTCTACATGTACACGTAACTTGATTGAGAGCTTCTTCTAGCATAGACATACACCTTTCTTTGACATTCCTTATTTCTAGATGAGCCTCAGCACTGTCGTTCTGCTGTAGGAACTTATTACATGCTGTTAAGAATTTGATACCAAAATCAACTTGATGAATATTTTTTTCTGTCTTTTGGCATCATACAGTCTGTTATGAAGACTCTTCTGATGTAAGAATATTTGTTGGTACAATTCATAAGGATCAGCTTTGGTTTGCTGAAAAAGGCTGTTCAGTCTTTCAAATTCCTGCACAACAGCTGTTGCAAACTCAAAGAAAAAGTAATTTTTGTAGTCTGATAACATTTCCTTTAGAAGTCTTGCTTTGAATTTGGTATGAAACTGTGATTGGGCTAATTCAGCAGAAGTGAAATAAGCCTTTAGCTCCTCCCAGCTCATCAAAATATTAAACATAACCTTTCCACTCACAAGCCACCGCGTAAAAGAAGGCTTTTCAAAGGTAAGGGGGGTAGTTCGGGTTGGCTCAGATTCTGTAGCTCTAAACAGTTCTTTGTATGCTTCTCCTCTTAATTCACTACGGCGAAACCAGTTGGGTATTTCTGAAAGTAAAAATCCAATATTTGATGGTAGCGTTGATACTGTATGTTGAATGCACAGGGCCAGCGAATGACAGATAAATTTGAGTTGCACACAGAAAGCAGACACAGCTTTTAGTCTAGACCACACAGAGTTGTTGCACCCAACCGTGTTTAATGCACCATCTGTTGCAAAACCAATGCAATTGGCAAGACTCTGGCCACATCTTTTTATTTCCTCATCAATGAAATTGAATATTTTTCTCCTGTAGCCTCTTGCACCGGAATTAAACCTATAAATCCAGTTACAATTTCCTTTCTGTTATCACTTAAAAATGGAACTAACATACACAAGTGTTTTTGTTTTGAAATGTCAGTAGATTCATCTAAAATGATGGCGTATTTCTTGTTCCAAAAGTCACCAATTAGACCAGTTTTCAATGCAGGAGAAATAATGTTTTTGATTAAGCATGCACATTTATTTCTATGTAACGTATGTGCTCCAGTGTACTACCATGCCCATGTGCTACCATAATTTCACTCAGATGGTCAACTGTACGTATCACACACTGGCAGGTTATGCTTACAGCAATTTGCAGTTCTACTGCCTTAACTTTATCCGGATCTTGCCTAGGAGTCTTTCTTACATTAAGTCATGTCTGGCCTTGTAATGGAGTTCTCCGCTTGTGTTTCTCCGATTTTTCATGATTTGAGAGGTTGCTAATTCTTGGTAAAATGTTGCAGTGGCACAGTTTACAATAAGCTGCCTCCGATCCATCACCGGCCTTCTGGACCCATACAAATGTTTCTTCCCATTTCCTGCCGTATTTACGATTGCTATCGTAAGAAGTTTTCCATTTATTTGACAACATGGCCATGGCTGTTGATAATAAATGATTTATAAAACAGCCGAAGGTGTCACAATTTCACCACAACACGTTATTACATATGGAAAGTACACTTGGCACGGTAGGTTAGTATGATTATAAATCGCATGCAAACACTTCGGAAATCCCAGACAAACTGGAGCAACGGTCCCCGGACGTATTGCCAAATGTAACTGACCAAAAAACATTTTTTCTTAAAGGAAAATGATTTAGAAAAAGGATGGTATGTCAAAGGATTTAGAAAAAGGATGGTATGTCATTTTCGTGCAGAAGCTTGTAAAAACGCCAGGAAAAAGGCAAAAAGCCTAATGAATTTTGTGACGCCAAACTAATTTTAAAAAAAGCCAGATTTCTGGAATTTGGCTTAAAAAGCCAATCTGGCAATCCTGTATTCCAAGTTCTCTGCTCGTTCTACGTGTTGATTTGCGTGGGCTACGCTCAAAACTCTCAGGAATTCGTCTCACGTTCTCCTCTGATACACGTGGTCGACCGGAGCTTTTGCCTTTACACAGACAGCCTATTTGCTCAAATTGGTGATTCCAACGACAAATGCTCTTCCTCGTTGTAGGCTGAATGTTGAAACGAAGACGAAACGCACGCTGAGCAGCAGTCGCCAACTCAGTTTTAATGAACTCACGAACGCAAAAAATCTTGTGCTGCATAGTAGCCAATTTGCTCTCAACTGTCGCTGCTGCACTGCTGTGCACTAGACGAGCGCTCTAGCGGTGGTACTTGAAAACTTAGGACCTCCTCTTTCAAATGTTATGTAGATCATTCACATACCATGTATTGTTCAGGAAATATAGACTACGAAATTGAGTCCATCTTTTTGAATCACGCTGTAGGTTCCAAAACTACTCGACTCGAATAGATGAATTTCAAATACAATCAGTGTGCTTACCTTTTACAATCAGCTGTAAGAGAATCATTGCACAGTAATATAGTAACTTTAACAAACCTTGGCAGAGCTTACAGCACAATTAATACATAGTCGTTGCACAGTCGTAGAGATACAAATAGCCGAAGATTAACAATGTAGCGAGTGAGCAATCAATGACGTCATTTACTGAGAGGCAGTACATTATATAGTGAATAAGTTATAATTCAGCCATTCTTTCGGTTTACTGATTGATTTGGGTCACTACCGGGTTTATGAGTGCTTTACACCGCTAAAAATTGCTAATATTGCGGTAGTAAGCGACTTGAACTCTTCCTGATATATGAATGCTACCAATTATGGGTATGTAGTTAACTCTTGAACTCTTCCTGGTGTACGAACTTTACTAAATATGGGCATGTAGTTAATGTAAGTTAATACAAGTTAATGTTCGTTACATTAAACATATAAGCGCTGTTAACATTCATTACATCCGCCCATCCTTAAGACAAGAATGGGGGGGGGGGGGGAGGCTCATAGAGGCTTTCAACCAAATTTTAAATAGTTGTCGTGTTAATAAATACATGTAATGAACGTGTAAAAATAGTACAAATCAAATGGTATAAACAATTGGTAAAGTGTATTAGTAGTTGTTGAAGAAGTAAAAACAAGGCGAGAACATAAACACATTAACAATATAACATTAATAAATCATAGTTTCACTGTGTAGAGCTTAAAGTCTTGTATTCATAGACTTAGTGTCCTAATTTTTTGTTGCGGTGTTGACAGTATTTTGCAGTGGAGTGTACACTGGTGTAGTGTGTCAGTGTGCGAGACACTAGCTCAGCCAGTTATCCGAGGTGTCTTTGTGGAAGTCGTGATAAGCAGTCCGTAAGCTGTGTTAGGCTGCTGGCTGCATAGGATATGATGTGAATAACACACGTGGTGCTTGGTCTTCATTCCTGGGTTCGATAGTTTCAAGCGGGCATGTTGAGGTTCGTGGCATAGTGTTTGGCCTAGACGCAGTGCACGGCGCGTTGCGAGAGCAGAAATAAAAGTAAGGCAGAGGGTTCCAACCATCATAACAGCACAAAAAGATGTTATAGTTGTCATGAAGCAGTAAGTTCGTTTCTCCTGTAATGACGAAGTGTGATAAACATGCAGTAACGAGTCCATGTCGAAAGTTTGTTGGAGGGTGGACATGCGGGCATGTATATCATTCAGTTGTTGGACCTCTGTTGGATTTTGGTCTGCAACTGCTGAATCTCGTTAATAACTATGGTGACGTCTGAAAGATAAAGCTTCGTTGTATGAAGTTTTGCTTGTGACGTGCCGTGTAACTCTGGAAGCGTCTGAAGTTCGTTTGAAGTGATGTAGCACTGTGAAGTATGGTGAAGAATGCCGGCCTTGAAGAGCGATAGAGTATGGGGGACTTGGCTGCTATCATTGTAGCAATGCAAGGAGAAACGGTGCGGTGTCGGAAAGTAGAAGATCCAAGACGTTCCGTAGCGGTGAAGAAATGGAGTCTGGGAGTGGAAGAGTAACTTCCGCCGGCACGGGCGATGAGTAGCCGTGGTCTGGGAAAATAAGCTCGCTTCGCATGTAAGAGACTGTGCACTGAATACAGGTATGTCTGCTGAACATATAGTAACGCTGTTCTTTTTACAATGATCATAGCTTGCTTCCGAAAGCAAAATGTAACCACTTTGTGTTGTAAGCCAAAATATGTATAGTCAACCTGATACTGAGCAAATTTACCGGAAGTTATATAGGTAGGCAAGATAATTATTCTAAACAAAGTAAAGTGGCCGTTTGCAGATTTCAAGCGTATGTTTAGTACAGTGTTAATGCAATGGGCGTTCACCAATATAGATACTTCAGCCAGGTCATAATATAGATGTATGTCTCGAATACTGGTACCAACAATTAATTCGTAACCTGGCAAATGTAAGGTGACATTCCTCAAAATGCTTTGTAGTTTCATTGGGTTTATAAGCTTAATTGATGTCCCTTGAATCGCTAATTGTATAGCATCTAATAGATCAATAACTTGCTGAACTAACTGCAGTAGGGTAAGTTCTATTTGTCTGATCATTACATGTAGTGTACTTTGCCCCAAAAAAGTAACATTAAGCCATAGTATATCTTTTGCCATCTGTTGAAACTGGTCGCGTACCTGAATCATGTTGTCCTTGACAGTGGCGGATAGATTCGCTACTGTATCAGTATCTAATTTCACAGCTGCACTCAGCTTCACATACGTCATTTGATTAGACAAAGAGTGGGTTATGTCGGAATTTTGAAGTTGTAATTCGTTAAGTACATCGCGCAACCTATGAACATCCGAAACTCGCGGTACCAAATAGGGTTATCAGGACCGTACCACCAAAGTTTACTAGGCCTCGTCCACGATCGGGTCGGGGTAAAACTTGGTAAAAGTCGTGTAGTTTGTCCTCTAAAGTTTTCAAACGCGTTTCAATCTGTTTAAGTTCGGAAGTTGGGGTCAATTCTTTCTTCTGTCTTTCAATCGTAAGTCGGTCTTCACAATAGAAGCAACTTCTTGATATGTACTTAAATCAATATTGATTACAATGCGCCACTCATCGCTTGTCAAAATTATATCCGTCTTTTTCAGAAAGACAACAGTATTGTTCAGCGGTTGAACGTATAGTTCTGCTTCTATTTCGCACAGAAGTAACCCTGTTTCCGTTCGAACTCCGTTTGCACAGGAGGCCATCGTCATCTAAGAAGAACTCAGATTTACTACGGTAAGCACAGGGAGTCTGCCGGCTGCAGAAAGCGTCTCCTGCCTGCTCGCGGAGAACGTTCTCTCTGTCTAGGCTACTATCTTGCTTCACCACGGCAACATAGCGGCTGAGGACCTCCGCGTGGCTTATCTTAGAGCCGGGCCTATGCTCAACTCTGAAGTCTAGTTCAGACAGCCTGAGACTCCAGCGTAACAAGCGGCTGTTCTGGTCTGCAAATTTTCGCAAGTATGTTAGGGCAGAATGGTCTGTCCTAACCAGGAATTTATGGCCATACAAATAACAGCGAAAATACTTAGTCGCCCAGAGCAGGGCCAGCATTTAAGCCCCAGAGGCTGAATATGACTTGCGCTGTATTTCTCTGGCGTCTTGCATACCCAATTGGCCGTTCAAGTCCATTTTGGACTTGGGACAAGACGGCCGCAATGGCGACCTTGGGGGCGTCAGTGGTGAGTATAAAAGGCAGTTTGAAGTTAGGATCGGCTAGCACGGGTGTTGTACAAAGCCTATCTTTCAAACTATCGAAAGCGTGTTGCTGGCTCGAGCCCCATGAAAACGAACGGTCCTTACGAGTCAGCATTGTGAGTGGCTTCGCTAACCTCCGGTAAAAAGATGCCAGCCCTAGGAACGCCCTAACATCCCTGACATTTCTCCGAGTCGGATACTGTCTGACGGCCTTTACTTTCTATGGGGAGGCCGAAACTCCGTTCTCAGACAAGACGAAGCCCAAATATTCCACCTGGGGTTGGGCGCACGCACATTTCCCGGGGTGCAACTGAAGACTGGCTTCATTGAACCTACTTAGGACATGCTCAAGTCTCGCAGCATGTTCTTATGCAGACTTAGAATATAAAATGACGTCATCCAGGAACACCCAACATTTGGTCCCGAATAAATTCTTTAGCACTACGTCCATAAGTCTCTGGAAATTTGCAGGGCTGTTCGAGAGACCAAACGGCAACCTGTTAACCCTTTAAACGCCAAGTTAAATCCCATCTGCCATCTGCTAGCATTATTAGGAGCTCGCCATATTCTCCACGTTAGCAGGATAAGAGTTAAACTCGTAATGGCCTGACGGGACCGATAACCCAGTTAGTTCTTTGTGTTCCTCGTTCATGCCCACCTGCCAAACCCCACTGTATCAATCAAAGACCAAAAAGTACTTGGAGCCATGGAGCGTGGAGGTGGCTTCCTCAAGAAGGAGCAGCGGGTACGAGTCAAATTTGGTGACGGAATTTAAGGCCGGAAGTCTACACAAAACCTGTACTTCGGTTTCCCGTCTAGACTTTTTTCGGGACCAAAATCGCAGGGACCTATCAGGGGGAAGTGCTTTCCCTAATGACACCCCTATCAAGCATTTTCTGCACCTGGTTTTGCATCTTCTGTCTCAATGCATAGGGGGTCCTATAAGGCGGTCGTCGAATTGGCGCCGCATCACTTACTAATATCTGGTGTTCGACTACGTTTGTCCCTTTAAAATCATTGGAATCTTCGTCGTGAAACACATGAGCGTACTTTAGTAGTACTGGCTCTATGTGCTGCCTAGCATCTTGAGTCAGATGATCCAACTTGTCGCGGAACAACTTGATATACAGAACCTTCTTATTTCTTTTCCTTGGTGGCTTGGTCGGCGTGTTCGCGCTAGAATCTTTTCTGGCATTTTTCTATCAGCGGTTCTGACACCTCCTCTGCCACCCCAAAGAACTGTGGCTTTGGGAATGTTCAGTTCCTGGCCGCTGAAATTTGTGAGCATCACGTACGCACTGTTACGCGATCCGGTGACCACGCCGCTATGCCATGACGTCAGCTTGAGACTGGCATGCACTATGCTCGACTCTAGCGAGCGCTCGAGCTGTAAAGACTCCCTCTATAGGGATGTGGGCAGGCTCAATGCAGACTAAAGGAGGGAGGGTTTGACTCTTTTCTGCTTCCAATCTCCCGGCCACCACTTGACGGAATCGAAGTGCTATGGTAATGCTCTCCCACGTCTTGACGAGCCAAACGCTACTTTGAGAGGCAGTTATCCCGCAGGGGGAACTGACTCGTGACTTATCGTTTTCTTGCTGCTTCTCTCCCTGACTGGACTGAGGGCTGCGTCCCTCTTTACTTTTGTAAAACAGTGAGCACTGCTTGCCTGGTAGGCGGCTTGGTGCGCACTCGGGGCGTTGCGGCGACGTCGGTAAGCGACATCTTGCCGCCCTCAAAGTTAATAACTGCCCCCGTTCCTTCCATAAAATCCGTGGCCAACAGACCCGCTGTGTCTGTAGGTAATGGACACACTAAAACGTGTGTTTAAACTCATTGCAGCCAAACTCAAAAATGACGGACTACAGTCCCTTAATTCCTACCAGCTAAGTATAGGAAAACTGTAGTTTGGAAAATTACACACAAAATTCGAAAACGTATTTAAAAATCTCCTCTATGAGGGCATTATAACAATAAATGTTACAACTTCTACACACTTATAGTGTCATCCTTGCAGCATAAATAAAAAAAAATACACCAGCGACTACCTGTGTTCACATGTGTTGAGCATACTTCAGTTTATTTTCTACCGCTTTTGGTTCCAGACACATATTTGCAATAAAACAAAATTTCACACATATTGAGCCTTACCTATACTGCCAAATTTTCTGTATAAACATGTTAGCTCATTCTTAAAATTCGCATCCCTTCAGTTTTACTTCGTATCCCAGCTGTTTCAACTCCAATACCACTGCTGCAAACCAACTTTGAAGTGCCTCCTGTGCAATGGTTAAACTCCCACTATTCCTGCCCGAACAGGTACTAATATAACATAAGATTGATATGGTCCTACTATTTTCGTTTCGACCTTCACAATTTTAATCTTTGCTGCCACCAGCCAGTAATTTTAGTAGATACTGACAATCGCTTCTGTTTCTATCAGTATATAACATACTTGTCTAGTATTACATTAAAATAGCTCTCTCAATTAAATGCACTGGTAGTTATTACAATTTCATGCACACTAAACAATCACAAGTGTTAAATTTTCTACATATTCAGTGTGTCAAACTCTTATCAAAGTTTATCAATATTCTTGAATAAAATGGTCCATTCAAGGAAATACTTGGAATTGGATTATACTTGAAAATTCACCACAGCTTACATCCCAGCGGAACACAGACAGAATACAGGTTACATCTTTCTAGTAAAATATACATATGTATATTCTCTAAAAATAGTCTACACGTCTACATTCAAGAATAAACAAAAGTCTACACAACCAAAATCCTTTCTACTACATTTTTGGTCTAGCAACCTGAAGATGAGTCATTTATGCAAATTCAATTTTCTCACTTTACTCAAATTTGGAAAATATGAAACAACTAACAAAACACTTTTCATTCATTTTCCTTGTTGTCTGAGTTATGGATGTACTACACACCACTCACCTGGTATGAACAGAAAAGTCAGGGCTACAAGGCTCATCTCACAGCCTTGTCTGGAGCACTGTGGTTTTTGCATCTCTTCGGGTTGCAAGTTGGATCGCAATGATACTGCCCGTTGGCCTACAGGCCGGTACACGGGTTCACAGAACTCATAACTCAGCGTTTTACAAGTTCACTTAGTAACAGCATATGCTGACATTAAAGGAATGTGCTGTTACTAAGGAATGTCGCATTACACAGTCTTCCTGTTGCTAGGACGTGCAACTTGCTTAACTAAAATTGTATTTTAACTGCAAATTTAAAATTTCCACCAGACCAACATACAAAATACAAGTTACATGTATAAAATAACCAAAATTCGCTACAAATTCCAAATTCAAAACACAAGCTAAATATTAATTATTTTCGCTCTTTCCATGCATTACATATATATGTATGTATTTTTGTAAGTACTTAAGTATGTGTGTATGTATGTATGTATGTATGTATGTATCTATCTATCTATGTATGTATGTATGTATGTATGTATGTATGTATGTATGTATGTATGTATGTATGTATGTGTATGTGTGTGATATTTTCCTGACTTGTTCTATATCCAAGGTAATTAATCTGTTTGGAATTCACAGAATGCAAATAAATTCAATTAAATTCAAGGCATTAAATATGAGGGGATAAATGTGCAGAATGCATACAGAATTTTAACTATGGAAACTAAAGTTTAGAGGCCAAAAGGGAGATCTAGATGTATGTGTCAGGATAATATTAAGATGGACAGTAAAGCAATCAGGTACAAGGATCCATGGTTTAGACTTCCCTGGCTCTGGAAGGCAGACACTCTTTGGCCCAGTATATTACAATGCAAGAGTTCACTGTGATTCATCATTAATGCTGATCCTGTTTTGGGATTTTTGCATTGCAATGTGGCAGTGGGCTCTGTTGCCATTGTTTTGAAGACCTGTTGTCTCTATCGTCTGTGTAAGGGGCATAAAATGAACCCCTGTGTCCCTAAATATTTTCTTACAAGCGAGGCCAGGCACTGAGGGTCTTACATTACATTATGTAGGAAGAAAATGGAGCAGTATCTGCATATGAGGCCCACAGCAATATGTCAGGCCTTACCTTCCGGCTGTAGTGCTCAGACCACAGATAAACACAACTCAGACTCTGTCATTAGTTTTTCTCATATTTATTTACAGATTACACTTAATTATATAAACCAAATACATGATTGCAAATACTGTAAGTTACAAACCACAACTCCTCTACAAAATATAGTACTAAACATGATATAAAAACACACATTAGACCTATTCATACTGTCATCCCTCGGACAACATCCTGCAACTTCCATCTTCAGGGTTTAATTTCAACTATAATGATACAGGCAGTCCATCCCTTTGGAACACTGGTACCCACTTACCAGAATCAACAGTGTTATGACCCATAACACCACAGCACATATCTTTGATATAGAAAAAACCGGAATATACCACACTCCATCTGCATGAAATTATAATGTTCAGAAAGTTAAATGTGTGGGCAAGCTGAAACATGTGCTGGTCACTTTACATAAGGAACAGACCCTAAACACACATTTAATAGGATACCATGTGGACCCCAGAACCTGCCTGAATGCTGTGGTAAAGACAAAAATTTCTTGGCCTACAAGGAAACAACCCTTGGTCATCTGACCTGTAGCCATTCACTGACTGAGGTATCCTATCTCTAGTCATGTATTAGCTTGAAAACAATAATGAGGGTATGTTAATGTTTAAGGTTTCAGTATTCAATAACTGATCATG
>Ga0209629_10002999_pt1 | contig 11834 bp, 9 predicted proteins | sample TergutCu122P5_FD_187286 | JGI IMG/M metagenome (GOLD analysis project Ga0209629, IMG submission 187286) | Cubitermes ugandensis P5 segment gut microbial communities from Kakamega Forest, Kenya - Cu122 P5 (SPAdes) (version 2) | ecosystem: Host-associated > Arthropoda: Insects > Digestive system >...
CCAAACTGGTTCACACATGGGAGCCATATCCTCTCCTTTTGTTCCTATATCTAACTTCTATTTTTCTAGTTGAGCTTACTCTTCTACCTGAAGATGGAGGCAGCACCCTCCTCTGAAATGTTGGTTAATTTTTAACACTACACAATGTCATATTACAGAAGAAAGCATTCTTCTTAGTCACTGCTGCGAGGACATCCACATATTTCAAATTAGTGACCTAGATCCTACATCCTTGACTGGTGGTTAAACTAATTGTCTTATAATATGAATAAGTTATTTAGTTAACCAGCTTTCCTACTCGCCCTTTTGACAGACTGATTTAATGAGGGATTCATATAAAAGTGCTCCCAACAATTGGTAGTTCATTCATTCTTTTCTAGGGCAGGCAATTGTTATCCAACTTGGTTTAACACTAGTCACAAGAAGGCCTGCTAAGTATTCGTGGATGGGGTGGACAAACCTTGGTGGTTTTCACCTGCACAGATTCACTGAGGGGTGGGTCATGGGGAGGTTGGTAGCAATGCAACAGAGGGCTACTTGAAGGACTGAGGTGAAAGGATATGCAGTTGGTGGTCCCTTAGTTGGGAAATAAATGATATTCCCTGAATTCACATACAGCTTATTTGTGTGTGTGTGGAGTAGGAAGGCATGACCTTACTCAAGCATGCTATAATATTATAAACTTGTATTATCTTTCCATATAAAACAAGGAAATTTGGAGAGAGAAGTTACAGTTGCACCACAAGGCTTAAACTGCTAGTTGTACAGTTCACATCAGTACTGTATGAAAATAAGGTTGCAGTTACACGTACATCCTAGCACTGGTCTGCTCAATTACATAGAGTTGTGAGAGAGAGCTGACAAACTTATAAATAAATTTGTACTTCATTCCTATATTTAACTTTATAACTACTTATATTTGACCATAACTAATGCTAGGTATCTGCAGTGGTTAATGACTCCCAAAACATCAGTGCTCAAGCTTCCCTGTTCTCAGAGGCCGCAACAGGTGAAGTAGAGCTTCAAGACAACAAGGAACATGACACTTGTGCTGTTGAAGGACACAGATCCAGTGAAGGTGGCACATCCTTCATTGATACAGCAACTCTCAAACAATTACGAAGAGAATTAGATCAGGAAGTTATAGACAGTGAGTTTAATCCAAAGGTTTGTGAAAATCTATATGATATGCACAAACATATGAGCCGGTTTATTGTGGATGACCTAAAGAAAAAAACAATGTAATGCCAGTACTCTAATAAAAAGGAGGCTCCAAGGCCAAGAGAACGTAACACGACACACATACAGCTTTTGGCAACACTCTCCTTTTGGTTAGTTTTCAAAGACTGGGACCTTTTGGGTCTAAACAAGCATGTCAAACTTATTACTGAGTAAGGACCACAGTGAGATGGTAGATATTTCAGGTAACCTCCATATTTCTTTTCATGACCTAACTACTGATAAGGATCACTGATATTTATAGAGATAATGAAAATGTTGATAAATAACCTATGGCTATACAACGTAACAATTACAAATTTGTGGACTTTATATTTGTAACTTTTGTGATGTCAATACTTGTTCAAATGCACAAAGAGAAACTAACATTTCAGTCACTGTAATTATTCTGTGACACTCACATTTTTGACAGAGATTTAACCCATTTTATCACTACTTGCACTCACCTCACAAATCTTGTTTTTCATTTCTTGGGCTGTCTCTTAATCTTGATCTCTTAGGAATTTTCTCCCAAGGGGCAGGACCCTTCATGCATACATATAATACTATGCAACATACCAGTTGGTGAGTGGAATCATTTTTGGGAATCAATCTGTAGGTAAATAAGAACAAATATCACTACAATTTTACACTGTTCATTCTGTGCATTATGTGATATTAAAACTCTGGTAACACCAACAAATGCACAATTCTACAATTTATGCATTTGTTGGTGTTACCAGAGTTTTAATATCACCACAATTTGTTTTAAAATACTGAGTCACACTGCATTTCAGAGGTCACTTTGTACATCTCCTACCTGCTGTTTTGACATCCCAATTAAAATGTGCAATGCACAAGGCAAATCATAATCGTAAAAATAATGCTTCAGATTTTCTTAGAAATTCGGTACTATATGTAATCACCAAGCACTGGATGTAACTTGCACAGACTTATGGATCTGCAAGTTCACAATGCACCCAATTAAGTACACCATTTTAATTTCCTACAGCCAAAATTTTCACATTGTTTTTACACTGTCACAACATATATATAACTAGTGGGATTTTTCCTTCAGGTTGTAGCTACGTCCAACCCATGTAAATACATTGCCCCTGGATGCATTAGCTGTTTGGGCACTGCTAGTTTGGCATGCCTGGGATACATGTATATTGTATCAGTTAATTTATGTCACTCATCACATTGCTCACTGGTCATAGAAGACAGTCTCCAATATTATTACAAAAGTTTAGTAATATGACACTTAATGTTTTCCAGAGACAAAGAGCACTTCAAGAAGCTCTGAAATCTTGCCTTGACAGAAAACCAGCAATAAGTGACGAGATGAAACAATTGAAAAATGAAATGAGACTTCCTAACAGTCCAATTGAAAGTTTGCTCACGCTACCAAGAAACTTCTCACGACAGAGTTCCCGGTTTGAACTACCACTGGATAGCAGAATGCTCAACAGTATGTAAAATAATACTGTTAAATGTGATATATTCAGAATATGTATAATGAAAAAAATCCAACCCACAAGTCTCCAGCAATCTTGCACCTTCAAAGGATGTAATGCCTCTTCCATTCACATTATTCACTAGAAACTGCAGACACTAAGGTCCCAAAATAAGTTACATACAGTTTTCATTGTTTCAGGAATGACTCCTTTGCAGTACATAAAGAGTTATGTCTACATTTCAAGTGGTCGCCGGCAATTGTACAATACAGTATTCAACAGGCATAAAGAGGAGCTGGAAGAACGTCAGATTCTGGGCAAGGTATATAAGCATTACTTTATTCAGTGACAACAGCTATAATAAGATGTCACAATGATACACTCATAACTGATGCAGCACCCAGCGTTTACACTATGAAGTAATTACTGATACCAGTTTTGTTCAGCTGGAATGGTAAGAGCTCAAGCAAGTAGCACCTAATATTTTTGTACAAATATATTAACATACACGGAATGTTAAGAAAGTGCTGGGTTTGTTAAATGATGTATCAAATACTCTACTGAAAACACTGCTTACTCAGGAATATGCTAGTTGTAAATATTTAAATATGGGTCACGAATAAAGTTGACAGGCATCCAACTTTCTCCAGTGGTTTAACATCAGACTGATGTGTCATTCAATGATACGGTGTACTTGGGCCAGAGTATTTTCCAGTCAGTTTAGCTTCACACCTGTTTGTTACTGTTGTTCTCAAACATTTAAATTTTCAAACATTTTCAAAATATTTCTTACATATCATATTGTACATAACTTTGTTACTGACCTTGGCTTTGGGCTATGATTATGTATATACATATATATATATATATATATAGGTAGGTAGGTTTCACCCTCTCATAGGCCATGAAGGCACTTAGGGAGAGTAGAGGTATAGCTCTACTCTATCTTTGACCTCGGCACTAGAAGTGGGTGAGGGGTCAGTGTCACACCCTGGCCGAACCTTAACCCCGTGAAAGACCTGGTACCCATTGTACAGGAGGCTGGGTGGGCCTCAGGGCCAGTCTGGACAGGTGTGGAAAATCTCACCCCCCACTGGGATTCGATCCCCGGACCGTCCAGGCTGTAGGCAGTCGCTATACCTACTACACTACCTGGCCCACACACACATATCTATATATATATATAGTGTTTAAACCATATTTACAAATAGACCAATTTCTTTGCCAACTGTAAGAAAATAGCTACATTTTTTAAGCTTCTGTATTTTGCAACAGAACATTTTTCACAGTGAAAGGTCATAGTTGCATTGCCAAATATGACAGTCTGAGACCGCACATTCAATAAATTCACAGCTACAATTCATATATATACAAGGACTGATCGTTTAATTCTGGGACTAATTTTTTTTGTCAGTGAAAGAGTAGACTTAACGGCTAGTTGGTCTTGTCTCCTTCGAAGTAGTGTCCTTGTGCTTGTACGCACTTATTCCAGCATTCCTGCCACTGACGAAAGCACCTCTGGTAGTCACTTTTTGTAATAGCCCTCATTTGTCTCATCGCATTGGCTTGAATCTCTTTTGTCATTAAATCGGCGACCTTCCATTTCTTCATTTGCGGGAACAAGAAAAAGTCGCATGGAGCAAGGTCAGGGGAGTAGGGAGTGTGTGGGAGGGACAGAATGTTGTGTTTCGCCAGAAATTCATTTGTGGTGACAGCCCTGCGAGCAGGGGCATTGTTATGGTGCAGGATCCAATTACCGGAACATCAATTCTCAGGGCGGTCTGCGCACAGCGTCACAGAGGCGTTGCAGAACTGTTTTGTAGAATTCCTTATTTACTGTCTGTCTCTAGGGATGCACTCATGATGAACCAGCCCGTCAGTGTCGAAGAACGCAATCAACATGGTCTTGACATTGGATTTCACCTGCCGTGCTTTCTTTGGTCGAGATGATGCAGTTTTCCACTGGGAGGACATTTGCTTTGTTTCCAGGTCATAGCCGTAAACCCAGCTTTTATACGTCCTTCTCTACCCATTAACTAGAGAGAAAAATATGTCATGGTGTCAGAGACCTACTTCACATGTTCCAAATGCACATATCCTCCGAAATCTTTAAACCTGTTACCATAACCATGAAGGTATCACTTCCAGTTAGTAAGAAGGTCATGTATAATGTTCTCTCCTGGAATTCTAAATTCATGTCACTACTGTCAAATCAAGTTTTTTCTGTTGTCTTTATTTAGAATGTGGTGGTAGCTCTTGGAGAAGTAATGGGCCATCCATTAAGCGACGAACAACTTAAATACCTCAAAAATCTGATTGGTTGGGAAGACTCAGATCTCCTTGATTTTCGGACATGGGGTGGTTTATGTGCACTCTGTGAACGTCTTCTTGGACCCCAATTCATCACTTCATTTCCATCAAGGTTAGCAGACCCATGTCATGAGGTGGAAGAAGCTGATTTTGAAACTCTGCCTCAAAGACTGCAGGGACTTCACCCAGATCCTCGACTTGTTACCATTCTGCATGATATATGGAAACTGTAAACAAGGCTGTCTATGTACACAGTGTATGGCAACTGAACATGTATATTCATTAAATTCAGTTCTCTGTTTGGATACCGTGTTCCCAGTTTCATAGTGCATAAGAAGATACTTGAGTGGAAAGTTATAAGCAACAGTTAACCAGTGAAATATGGGCACAAAATAGCTAAGAACAACAGCAGTTACCTCTAGTTCATTATTAATTTCAGGACTTGTCACTCACAGTACATAAGTAAAGAAACCTGTATGGCAACTATAAATCTCCTGTTGTGGTTATTCAAAATTCGGAGTTTCAAGACCAAATGAGGAGACAGGTTTACCTTTTGTGTTTTGTCAGGATCTGAGAAGAAAGCCATAGGAATCCTGCCATGCCCAGGAGAGGAATTCATAGTAAGCAAATAAGCATCAAACACAGATAAATTTAAAAAATCTCTCAATTGCATTTCATTCATATCACTTCTTATTTACAACTGTTAACAGGAAATATAGTGTGTCATACCATATCATTCTTGTTCAATCACCTTAATTTTTCACTCCTGTAAACTCAACCTGCAGCAAAAATTAGTTAACAATTTTATTCTTGTCCTGCTTTGTTGCAATGCTTTACACAGCAATTACACAACTTCCCCAATATCCATTTCAATGAAACAGACACCTGTTTCTTGTCCAATAAATACATACACATATAGCTATACATGGTACTATAAACAATACAGTATAAAAACACAAAATTACTGCTGTATAGTCTAATACTTATGTGGTGACCAAATGCAGAATAAAGTGCTGCTGGACAACTGCTGCAGTTTCTTTTTGACTTACAAAATTCAACTGCAGCTTCACTTTTTCCTAACAGACCACAATTTGGGAATGAAATTTTACATGTGATAAATTCCATTCAATTATATGACATCACGTATGAACGACTTTGCAGTTTGTTCGAAAGCCAGAGATTCATAAAGGTAGTCATGTTAGTGTGAGGTTACATTTCTATAACTAGGTAGAGAGTCAACAGCAGCAGTTATGTAGCACTATTATAAAACCAATAACAAATTCATTATGTAGTATGTTACAAGCACTAAGCACACTGAATGAAGAAACAATGGCATAAAAGAAACATGACAACAAAAACTTGTTGGAAAATAGGCTTACCAGTGTTGTCATGTAACTCATGAAAACAAATCTTATGGCAAGGGATTACACCCACATATATAAGTTCAACTAATTAATGAATTACTCAGTACTTCTAAATGAGTAGTTTTCATTTAATATTTAAATAAAGCCCTACGGGAGTTCAGGATGCACACCACTATAACCTATATTTTGTTTACCTTTCACCAACAGTGAACACCCTGCTTACGCATTCACTCCATTGCAGTAATTAAGAGCTTAAATTTGAATACAAATTAAGTTACTGAATGTAACACAATCCACCATTTTTTGAAAACATAATTCTACAAGAATACTCAAATGAATTCTCCAATTTCCAGATACACAACTCAATACATAATTTCAGCATTAGGACAAAAATGATTCCAATGGGGCAGGTAAGTAAAACTCCAAATTTTAATTAGCTGAATCACAAGTCCTATAAACATCACTGCCAAATCAACATGTATCCTTTACAAGATATGGGACCATTATAACCAGTTCTGGAACAACACACATTCCTAATTCCATCTGATAGTGGCTCTTCCCACAACTGTATAATCAATGCAGTAGATACAGAGTGGTCCAAAAATAACTGTGCACATATACTAGAAATAATGAAACCACCACATAGTACTACGGCACATACGACTTGTGGCATCCAACCACCCCCTTCCTCAGACTGTCACTTTGCTTCACATTTGTAACATGTACACTAAGAATGATATGGTTTTTGTAGTATTGGTGAACACTGACTTTTGGCTGACTCTGTATTTTCCCATTTACCTGATTCAAACTCCTAGTAAATATGGTGCACCTTCCACATCCATACCTCCTGACCTGCACCAGTGCATTTTCATATGCCCGAAGTCAAAATTAATTCCAGTAACTGCTGGAATATGATGTCTCCTGTCCTTTCATTACTTTTGCATGTGTGGTGTTAAGTTAACACAGAAGAGAATTAAGTAGCAAGTTTGAGTAGCCTACCACTATCATTTGGAATTAATTTAATCTAAACCATTGATGAGGAACTGTGACTAACTCCTTTTAACAAGCCCAAACATGCAGGAACCCTGTCCCCTTTCAACTCCTGATAGAGGAAACATATCCAGTTTCATAAATATTGCATCTGCAAAACATAAGGCAATATACAGTATCAAATACTAGTCAAGCAGTCTTTACAATATTTGCACATTTTGAGGTTGCCACAGCATTGTCGCTAAACACTGTAAAGTTCCTCTATATATTTTTATAAGGACAGCCTGACAATGGCTTTATTATAAGCCAAAAACAAGTAGCTATATTGTAAAAACAAAAACATTTCTTATCAATAGCTGTGGACTGAATTACAAGTAATTTTGAACTTCAATTTTGTTTTCTCCTACATGAATATCACCTTGTTTCACACACACATTTTGGTTGAGAAATAAAACTATCTGAAATTAGTCATTATTGAATTACCATCTGGTTGTGTGTCAAGGAACACATCATACACCTATTTTACTTACCACACCATAACTTTAAGAGGTGAAGAGGGCAGCTGGTTTTTCTGGCTGTGTGTGTACAGCAGTTAATACAAAGTTCATGTTTAAAACTCCAGCATTTATATTTGCCCACTCTTATATAAACATTATGCCTTGCCTGTAACTCTTCCTCACATATGCAGTTTTCTGTGTGGGCTGTATTACTACTGTACTACTGGTAATTCACACAATAATACTAACACTCATGTGCTACTTGTGTTCTCCCACTTATTATTTAACATCACTACAATATCCTGATTTTGGCAATCACTTCATTTGGTCAGCAGTTACCAAGAAATGCAGGGTCCGTGTCAATTACTCTCACATCAAATTCAAATTCACAGGTTTCTCTAATCATAACCAATATCATAATACAACTCCGCCAGCATCTATTTAAATAATGTATTTTTGACTTATACTGACATAATTTTTGAAAATGTACATGTGGTGCAGGGTAGATTTCCATTGTCCCTAATGATAAAGGCTGAGGGATGAACCGTGGTGGGGCCTGGTATTACCCCTCAACACAAAAAGTTTTGGCTGCATTACAAACAAGAAAAAGAGAAGGTAGGCTGTGTCCAGATGATACTGAACCAAAACAACTGCACTTTGCTTCACCCTTCAACCACCAAGTCCCCATTAAATTCTTCTTGTTGGACTGCATCAACATTATTCTGAAGACCCTACTGATTGATTAATCATAAACTGATATTCCTTAATGGGTAAGATATTGAATTAAATTACGGTTACAATGAAGAAAATAAATACAGTTAAAATAACTGGGAATGCCATTAACACACTGCACACAATGTAACTGAAAACACAGGCGTGGGCACATGTGGTGAAGTAATAATTCCAGTCCAACTAAAAAAGATCGCTTATCTAACAACATAACCTTCCATATAAAGTTGTTGGGAGGCGGGGGTAGCTGTCTCTTTTGTTAAAGTTGTTCCATTATGGCATATACTGAAGTTGTTATCTGCAGGATAAATGAAGTGGGAGGAGGATGCAGCCTGATACATTAATATCACAATGAAATAAAGGATGGGAGTGTGGTACTACCTAGTGGGAAGGTCATATGGCGCAATATATAAGGCTCATGGTGGGAGTATGCAAGGGAGTGTATAGTACTGCAAGATAATATGTACAGAGGTAAAGCTGTCCCTCAGCAGGCCACAAAGGCATATAGCATAGTGGAGGTATAGTGTGACTCACTTTTTTAACCTCGGTACTAGATGAGTGAGTGGTTAGCCACATGTCCCAGTCACTTTACTCCCGGGGTAGGGTCCCCAATACCCACTGAATAGAAGGCTGGGTGACCCACAGAGGTGGTTGGAGGCTCTGGAGAAAAGAAAAATCTCTTGCCTCCCTCAGGACTTCAATCACAATTCCATGGAGATCCAGCACATAGCTTAGTCACTATAGTGACAAACTTAATGTACATATTTTACACACGCACACACGCATGCGCATATGCATGAACACACTATTTTGAAGAACTGGAATGGTATAATCATCATCAGTAACCATGTGCTGCCATTAATGACATGTTGCTTGTACAATTTACAAGTCTTCACAATTCCAGCAAGTAGATGCCAAATATGGAGAAGAGGAAGCTAGAGATTTAACACCTTCAACTGTAAGCTATAATAAAAAAATTTTAACCAATTTGGAAACAAGGCTTTTACACATGTTGGTAAAAACAGAAGTCTTCTGGTACACAGCAATTTCATGTTTCATTCCTTGGGAAAAATCTTGATACATGTCCAGAATACCAGTATTACAATTCATGAGACAGACATTAAACTAAAGTACAGAGGGGTTTCCCATCTAGGCTTTTGGACAGTTCATTTAAGACACATACAAAATTAACTTTTATTTTAGGCCAGAACCATTTAGCCTATCAGTCTGTCACTGTGCTGCACCCAGCATTAAGAATAGACTGTGTTGTCTTTGGGACTTTTACTTCCAATAGCACCAACCGAAGAAAGTCGAATTTTCTAGTTCAGTCTTTTATCTTTGGCATGCAATGAACTTCTGTAAGATGCCAACTTGTTCTAAAAAGTTTCATTCTTGTTTTAATAACAATGCATTATTTGTATGTGTTTCCAACATAAAGCTTAATCACGCAAGACAAGAAAAGGCCTGTTTAAAAATGCTGTCACGTACTGATCATGAATGTAGCTTGTGGTCTGTGTGTATCTGGCTTGTTCGCATTATATTTCTATTAGAGCAATGCATGTTAACAATTCGGTGGAAAATTACTGTGGTTGTGTCGTAACTAAATTGGGAGCACAGAATCTGTACAGAAAACAATCTGTGCACATACATTATTTTTTTGCACATAAAAACCTCTGCCAAAAATATCCCACCTAAATAGCCGTGAATATTCTAGAAACCACAAGTTAAAAGTCTAAACTCAATGTGCTACCAATATGTACCAAGTGGTACTGCTATCTAGAGGCACATATTTCATTGAAATTAATGGTGTCATGTCATGCTCCTATTCATAACGACTTACACAGGCAATAACAGAACAGCAAGCACTATTCTTCTACACATGTGGCTATGGTGCAATGGTGCTGTCATGAGAGGAACAGTCTATTCTTAATGTCACATAGGCCATAGAAGAAAATTCTTTCTCATGACTGTCATTCATAATTGGCTGACACAGAAATAATTTCTATGTATACAAACATTTTATTCAACAGAGCAATACCACAACATATTCTGGCCAGATCAATGGGACTGCACTCTATTCCTAGCGGTATGGCATTATATGTTCCATTTAATAACACAGGACTACCAATGTTAGCAATTTAGTATGCCATGATTTACAGCACTAAACTTTTTTTCAATACAAATAGTTTACATCTGACACCACCACCAATATCAACTTCCTAATAAATGAGAAACAATTGCAATCACATCTATGTACCTCAGTAGAGGTACCATCACAGTTTGCTAGGTCCATTTAAACAGCGGGTAAAGTCAACTTGATGGACACTTCCTTACATTGCAAGTGGTTCAATTTAAATAAAAATAATCTGTATATATGAAGTGAAAGTGAAGAAAAGCTTCATAGTAAAACAGCATTTCTAACTACAACATAAATACTCAGCTTTAGAATGTGTGCTGTGTAATGACTGCCCAGAAATCACTGCATATGATGCCTTATTCGTTAGTACCTGTTCTGATAGAAAAATAAGCATATATCTACAGAATAATATGCACATAAACTTAGGCATTAAGTTTTAGTCTAAGAGTGAAATTTTCTTTCCTGCAAACCATAAGGTATACAAAAGAATAACATCATGACATACTACAAAAGTCATTACAAATAACATATTTCTGACAGATGTGAGTGCTGGATGCCATAAAACAGAGAGAAGAAAATAATGAAATGGCAAATGAGTTAAGTAGCACTGTGTCTCAATTAATGTGTCCTCCATTAGGAAATAATTGTTCTGAGTTACCAGCTACTGTATTCAAACAAACAGAATTACTGACTGGTGGCTTGTAACGTTGCGAAACGCACAGAAACTAACTCAGGTTGGTAGAACAACAAAAAATACCAAAAAACAAAAGTTGAAATCAGTACACTAGTCATAACAGATACAATGGAACCCCCTTAGTATGATTTCCTCCAGGACCTAAAGAACAACTATTTTTGTTCTGGGACCATTTCATAACACAGACTGCATATCATGCCAATTAACATTACAAAATTTAATGAAATGTCTTTCGCTACAATGGATACAGCAGTCATTCACACAAACAAATGGCAACATAGGTAAAACACAGATACCTATTGCCTTTTTTCTTGAAGCTGTTACTGAGAATGAATTCAGCAGAATATTCTCACACTGCCAGCTGTGCCAGGTGGTTCAAGTTAACTACTGTTTCAGAGCTTAACACCATCCCCATGATCATAGTTTTGATGTGACTCA
>Ga0209629_10003001_pt1 | contig 11832 bp, 7 predicted proteins | sample TergutCu122P5_FD_187286 | JGI IMG/M metagenome (GOLD analysis project Ga0209629, IMG submission 187286) | Cubitermes ugandensis P5 segment gut microbial communities from Kakamega Forest, Kenya - Cu122 P5 (SPAdes) (version 2) | ecosystem: Host-associated > Arthropoda: Insects > Digestive system >...
CACCTGCTACCTTCACATCATGTTCCATCAGCACCTCCCCCCGCTATATAACCAGAAGCTGTCCAGTTTCAATATCAGCAGTGCCACCTGATACCCTCACATCATGTTCCATCAGCACCTCCCCCCGCTATATTACCAGAAGCTGTCCAATTTCAGTATCAGCAGTGCCACCTGCTTCCCCTACATCTTGTTCGTGCATTCAGTCATCACCAACCCCCCCCTCCCACACACACACACCCGACACACAAAACTAAAACTGTGTTTCGACTGGCTTCAGCTTTTATCATACTCCATTTGAATTTACTCCTATAATTTGAAGCTATAAGAATTACGAAATGACACAACAGTTTATGAAATTACTGTACGTACTTGCCATAAAAATAGCCAGTTTAAAGCTCTGTGAATTATGTAGCCTTCAACAAAAAAAATAGCAAATGTGTGTGTGTTGGTGAATTTTTTCGTATTTTGCACAAATTATGTGGTTGTGTGCATGTTGGAACTTTCAATAAATTTTAAAGTGTGCACTTGAATAAGACGGTCGAACTCTGGCTGGCGGTATAAGAAAATTTGTGACGCTTTGGTTTCGAGTCTTACTGGTGACAAGCTGTGAATCTTACACTTCCAGTACGTTGTGAGTACTTCGGGGTTTCAGCATTAGCTTTAGTAATTGGCCAAGCTTGACATGGGCAGTTTATATGTTTCATTATTAATGCATAAATTCTCTATACAATTACATTATACCGGGTTAATCATAAGTCTGGGAAACAATTTAAAAATTCGCAACAAATAGACTATCCCACTGATCATGGCAATTCTTACGTCGATAGAGAGAGAAACTGTTGAAGTTTTTTAAGGAAAAGCCCGTGCACATTTTTGTCCTGATTTGCCGCTAGGTGACAGTAGTAGCAAATATGGCGTTCAGGAAACGTGAGCAGTCATTTTGTGTTTTGGAATACGCACAGGACAAGGAAATGACGCGTTAATGGTGTGGCCACCCCGGTCCCCGGATTTAACCCCGTGCGACTTTTTCTTATGGGGGTTAGTGAAGGACACTGTCTTTGTGCCTCCACTCCCCGCTTATCTCCAGGTTCTTCGCAACCGTATCACCGCTACTGTGGCTCTGGTCGACCGTGATATGCTGACACGCGTGTGGAACGAAATGGACTATCGCATAGATGTCTGCCGTATTACCAAACGTGGACACATTGAGCATCTGTGGAATAGGTAAAAAAAAACTTGAAGTATTTCTCTCTCTATCGGCATAAGAACTACCATAATCCGTTGAGTGTTTTATTTGTTGCGAATTTTAAAATGTTTCACGGCCTTACGAATAACCCGGTATATGCAATAAGCACCCCGATATGTGGGTCCCTATAACCATGGCATGGATCGTCGTGAGGCTGCCGATGTAGGAACGGCCTTCAATATGTAGTGTAGTTGCGAATATACTGAATGAGAAGTTGCGGACAGCAGATAAGGTTTTGTCCACCAGCTTGTAATTTGCGCGATTTGCTTACAAATCCTCAAATTAAAAACTGTCATATATACAAACATATAAATGCTTCTCGCACTGACCTGATTATTTTGTTCAAAGTGAGAAAAGGCGGGAGGACATGTGATTGGGCATTAGCAATGTGGCTAGCCGGTGTAAATTGGGGGTAATGACAGTGGCTAGGGAAGTGGAGCGGAATAAATTAGAAAAAATGAGAGTACAAGAGTTACGTGCGGTCTGCACGTAGTACTGTCTCGATTTCGATAAGAACCTATCAATCATGCAGATAGTAACTGGGAGCAGCGAGTGTTGGAAGATTAAGGTGCAATTAATCACAGCTGAAAATGTTAAACTGTGCTGACTCACAGTAAAGACAGTGATGTCTGCTGGTGGCCAGTTTTCCATATCTCTTTTTCCACACCTACAGTAAAGCTATCTGTGAAAGTACCATGTGAGAGCAAGAAAACCAGTTTATGGTGCAAAATGGAGAGATTGACCACCATCAGCATGCAGGCAATAATTCCAACGCCTTACATATGAATGCATAAAATACAGTACTGCTGCGTAAATACCGATATTGAGTCCTTTGTAATTACGGAAATTAATGGAACACAAACAGCGCTCTGGACTGTATACGGAAAGTGTCCTATTTGAGTGTCGTCTGCACCCCCACTAAAAAATACTGAACCTATACCGCGATAATCCAAATGCTTTTACGGTAATGAAATGGAAAGGGCACTTTCTAAAATACGCAACAGAACATACCTAAATTCAACATACAACGTTACATTACTTCCTTATCTCAAATATCTGCCTTACTGACAACAATTAACATCGGTGTTTGCAGCTGCTCGGTAAGGAAACGGATATTGAATGTAAGACCGTGTAAATATTTATACGTACTTAGTTTAAAGATTCATTGTGTTAGGTTGTGTGAATTTTGGTAAGCAATTCGTGTAATGTTAACCAATATAAGTCTTTTTAATGTCCCTATATATTTAGCATAAAGGGAAATAATTGAAGTTGCTGAGAATTTTATACATACTTAGAATAAAATGACTAATATAAGGCTGAATACACTATTGAATGTTTTGTACATAAAGAAGGCAATGTGAAAATGTTTAGTTAATGATATATACATAGAATATATATGTATTTTATGGCTATATATGTGTGCGTGTGTGTCTCCTTCCATTGGTTTTGTTCGGCTGATAAAGCAGTTGGTTTTATTGGTTTGATGTTTAAAAGACAACAGAATGAATCGGCTTAGGTAAAAGTGTGATAGTTACTGAGAGAATTTTGTTGGTTTGATGTTTAAAAGACAACAGAATGAATCGCCATAAGGTAAAAGTGTGACAGTTACTGAGAGGATTTTGTTGGTTAGATGTTTAAAAGACAACAGAATGAATCGATTTACAGTAAAAGTGTGAGAGTTACTGAGAGGGTTTTGTTGGTTTGGTGTTTAAAAGACAACAGAATGAATCGCCTTACGGTAAAAGTGTGACAGTTACTCAGACGGTTTTCACATAACGGACGGTTGCTTGAGAGCTCTTATAAAGACCCATCATAGCGAACTGCATGAAACTTCAACAGTCGGTTTAATCGTCAATGTTATGTGACAGAAGGGCTGACGGCCGGCTGCGGCCTGCAGGGAAAAGTTTTATGATTTGCAGGAAACTAACAATCCTGCTGTTACGCAACTCGGAGCAGTGATTGGCTGAGGATTAAAGTGCAGTTTATCGTAGCTGATAATATTAAAATTCCCTGACCCACAGTAAACGCGGTGCGATCTGCTCGAAGCCAGTTTACCTTATCTCCTGCTACCAAACCTACAGAAAAACTATCTGTGAAAATACTACGCATCAAACAAGAAAACCAGTTTATGCTGCAGAATGGAGAAATAGACCACCGTCAGCCGGAATGAATTTATTCTTATTCATGAGAAAATAATAAAAAAATGCACCACTATTGGGAAAAGTTCCAACATTAAGCCATTTTTGTAATTACAGAATACAATAGGACACAGAGGGCGCTTTTGATTCAGAAGTTGCCCAGTTTTAATATCAGCAGTGCCACCTGCTAACTTCACATCATGTTCGTATATTCATTCATCTCCTTTCGTCCCTCAGGCAATCTATATACCGTATCTCACCAGGCCACAATTTCAGTACCTTTCCATTTCTTTCGTATTGTTATCATCTGGGGCTGTAAGTATGAATTTTGTAGCACAATTAATAAAATACACTGCAAAACGAAAGTTAAAAACAGCACACAGCTTTACGTTTCTTTACCAGGTCACAAAAATTACGTTATAGGAAATATTTACGTTAGCGCTGATGAATATTGGGCCTAAAGATATCTAGTTAAAACTCTGCGAATATTTCTACTTACGTAGCATAGAGATAGCTTATATAATGCCCTCTGAGTATTTCTACTCAGCATAGAAACAGCAGATATATGGCATTGTAAATGATTCAATGTACTTAGCATATAGACTGAAAATGTAAAGTTCGTGAACTTTTGTTCATATTTATCATAGAGATGGCATTCCTAAGTCTCTGTAAATATAACTACCTACTTAGCAAAAATATATCTATTGTAAAGCTCTGTAATTGTGCCTACCAAATTAGCATAAAGATATCTACTGTCAGAGCTCCATAAACTTATCTACCTACTTAGCATAAAATATTTAGTGTAAGTCTCCTTAAATATATCCACCTGTTTATCATAAAGATATCTAGTGTAAGGCTCTGTAAACTTTTGTTCCCACCCAACATAATGATAGCCAATGCAACGCTTTGTAAATATATCTACTGTAGCCGAACATTAGCAGATTGTGCCGGACCAACCCCTGTGTAAAAGCATTTCTGTCCTTCGATTCTCTCGCCTGTAACCATGTCCATCCAGAGGTGACAGCTGTAAAGCTGATTGCTAGGACCCGATATTAGTGAATTCAGTTTGGGTTTGTATTGACAAATTTATGGTTTTATTACGTAAAAAATAGAGTCTCTTCTTACGTTGTGACGTTTCATTACCTTCAAAATTTAAAATCAACTTCTGGGAAATTAAAATTTGTCATCTCGCGAAAGTAAAATCTTTTGTTGTCCGACGAATCAATAGAAGAATAAACGTTGGTGACCCTGAATTTTTTTTGTTTGGGTTTAGCATAAAGATAGCCAACGTAAGTGTCCGTAGATATTTCTACGTGCTTGCCATAAAGACAGCTCTGTTTCATCCTAAAGGCTGTACATCTAACACACCAATCTTACTACAGCCTAATGCCTCCTCACCACAAAAATACACATCCCTATCTGCCAAATTCAGATACACATCAATTGTTAGTTTACAAACTGCAGATACAACAACAGTTAAAACTACGTATAGAGGAAAACATTCACTTATATTGCTAGTTGTGAAGACGGTAAATATCTGTGTTGAGGGACACGAATTATTCGGTTTCTTACAATAGCTGTATGTCTATTTCTCAGGCCCCTGTCGCGGAGGTGATATTTTCCTTTTTAAGGGCTCGAAAGTTACCAGTAAAGCTCTACCCTTCGAAAAATTTTCAGTTCTAAGTTATGGTGTGCACTTGCCGAAAATTGTAGGGTAGCACAGTTGATTTTGCTAGTACGAAAATGGACAAAAAATTGGCTATTGATAAGGATGACTCATCCACAAACATCTGGCTGCATGAGATAAAGAAACTTTATCATGTGCCCTGTTGCCGCACTGTTTTCCAGCTCTCTTCTCGCTCGCCACGTCTTCTGTCGCCATTTCCTAAAGCTACCGAATTTTTTCTTTCTGCTCTCATTTCACATGTGGAGATACTCTGATTCCGCCTACCGTTCGGTTCGGTTGCTTTAGAAATGTTCCTTTTTGTCTTGCAGTTCTAAAACACCCTTTCTCCCAGTAACTGTACTTCGTGCCTGTTGCTGCTGTTGGCCGGACCGACGGTGTTCTGTTTTTGAATTCTGCTAATACCGTGCAAACTGTTTGATGGGTTTAATGTGAACTGGGGGCGTTGCTGTGTTTGTTTGTGTGTATAGATGTGTGCAGTGGAGAGGTGACTGTATTGTGTGTGTGTGTGTGTGTGTGTTTGTGTGTGTGCGCGCCCGCTCGCTCACTCGCGTCCCGTTATTGGAAAAATATTTTTATTGTTCTCCAGATTCATTTGATGACAAATACACTGTTTAATACCCAATTCAAAACTTGTTGGCAATTTGAAGTTTTTTGGGGGTAGTCGTCCCCGGTCAGCCTTCCACAGGGATTTTGACTATTGTAGAAGGGAGAAAGTGGTGGGGGCATTCTCAGTGGTTTTTTCAGTTAGCGTGGTTTCGAATTTAAAATAAGAAATTACCATAAACATCAGAAAAGCTTCTAAATCTTTACCGCTGGTGAATGTTTTGGAGGTTAAAATTTTGGGAAATGTTGGCAGTGTTTCTGAAAATACTGCGTTTGTCGGATTCGCTGGTGTTTGAGATAATTTATCTGTTTTGTTTATAACAATTAGGCGAAAGTTTGACAGAAAGAGTTCAGATTTTGAGATTTGAGGAATTTCGTAGGTGGGTTTTGCACAGCTTGTTCCGCAATATATTTACTAACAGTTCAGTACGAAATCTTTGCCCGTCTTCTGGACGAGGGGCAGACATTCTGTAACTACGTTAGCCAGATTAAGTAGGCTGCAGCGGTACTGCTGTTACAGGTGTTGGAGTTTTTCTTTGTTGAGAGTAATGTAGGGTGTTTGTTTACTGGGCAAAGGTAGCGGTTATTGTTTCAATAAAAGGTAGCCTCCACTACGAAGTTCCACAGAATTTGACGGCAATGTACCTTGATACAAAATTAGGTATGTACTGATTGCATGAGAAGGGCGCTGGTCCATGACATAAACGAGCCAGTTTCCCACATTCCTTTGCGGCCAACTTCAATTCGCCGATGAAAATTTCTTATTCGCTGCACTGATCAGATCGTTGATCGCTTCCGTCTGTGATTCCATTACAAGACGATTGGATACGTGAAGTGGGACTGTAGATTGTGGCTGGTCCGTTCTACAGGGAACGACACGAGGGCGAGTTTTCCTCAAGACTGAATAGCTGGTTGTCGATTGCGGATAGTTGTTATGACTGAGAACTTAATACCTACGGTCAAGATCGGTGTTGCACACTTGATGCTGACTGCACTGCTAGATACTAATCCGGTCAGATCATAGCTGCAGCTGAATATTTCCTTCAATTGTAATAAGATGATTCAAAATTAAGTTTACTGCTACTGACGTTACACTTCGAAGGGCTTCGGGTAAATCGTTGTAGAAGATAGGCTACGTCATAGTTCCTTCGAAAATTCAGGGGGTTTCATGGAGCGTTTCCCTACTTGTCTACAGTAACGTAGCCTTGCCTTTGATCTTGTGGGGGGATTTAATTAAAACCCAGTAATATTTTGTAGGAGCCAGGGGCGAATTAAGTTATTTGGCGCCCCTAGGCAGTGAAAAAATTTCCGCCCCTTATTTCAAGCAGTGTTTCTTTCAGGTGGGTATTACCCCCCAGACAGTCAAACACCACGCCTCCCAGTCCCAAGAGAGAAATAACGAATATTTGATTTTCTATATTGAATTTTGCATCAATAATAAAATTTAAAATGTAACTTTTCTTTAACATTTTACCACATCAAGAAACAAAAATAAAAGTTTATGGCACTTTATCATCAATTAAAATTCCCATCTACATTCATCGAATATCGCTCTGTAAGTGAATGGAAGGGGGTGGTAGTAATTAGTAACTTTGACAGTTTAGATGCCGCCCCTTCAAATCTACCGCCCTAGGCAGCCGCCTAGTCTGCCTAGGCCTAAATACGCCCCTGGTAAGAGCAGCGTTTGTTTTAACTTCTCACATCAGCAGGTGTTTTACGAAGGTGTGCTGATAAATCCTTTGCCCGACCAGGAAGGAAACAAGTTACAGCGACCAAACTCGGGATTTATTCAACATAATCCCACGAAGCTCAATACACCTCTTAGCCCGTTGCTCTAACCTTTGCAATTCAGTCAAAAATAATTCGTAAAATTGTCCGTCCAACCTGGACTGCTCGGCAGCAATGGCCTCCGCGTCGGACGAAAAATAGCGAATTTAAAATATTTTAGTCCAGGCTACAGGTGTTATTCCGAGGGAGCCAGAACCGGAGAACAGGGTGGGTGACCGAGACATTGGAAGCAGAGGTAGGCCAGTTTCTTCTGCGTTGCAAGTGCTCCGTGAGTCGGGGCATTGTCGTGCAAGAACAAGACCAGTTTGGTGAATTTCTCGTGGTATTTTTCCTTCAAAGTGTCCTTCAATTGCACCAGCAGAGATGAGTAATACTCCGCGTTGATAGTTTCTGATGTAGAATACATCTACGGTTTCGTTGGATGGGGGTCTGCAAGCAAAATCGATGACGTCACAGCGTTACCGAGCCACATACAAGATGGCGGATAGGCGTTACTATGGCAACGTTATGACAACAACAAGATGGCGGCTATATTCTACATCTTCAACAGTACAGTCGTAGACTGAACTTGTTATTATTATTTTTCTCCCCCCTTTATTGTCTCCTTACACAACTTGCAATTTTCTTAATTGACTAAATAAACACGTGACACAAAAACCTTCGAAGCAAAAGCAGTGGTCTGAAGGACACAGTTATGGTGTGTTTCGGAGACCAGGTTCGTCGTCAATGTTCCACCACCAAATGTCCGCAGTCTCGCCATTAATCACTGTCTGGCCACATGTGTCAAACAAACTGAATTGATGACATAGGTCATTTTGAGACATTACACAAGAGGGATTGGAGTTATCACCACTTCAACAAGAGAATTCACTCTGTCTGATATATGTTTCTATTATAGCCGCACTGTTGGCATCTAGTCTGTCTTCTTGCGGCGTAATCATGTAACGTAGGCTAACAAACATTATAGAAAGAAAGAGTGTCGGTTCGACTTTATGAATGATCAACCGTGGAGACACTTGAAATTGCAGTGCTGCACCAGACGTAAGACATGTAAGTCTGCTTCTCCTGTCTTTGTCATTGTAAGAGGAAGAGCCTCACTCTCACAGCCCACATCAAATTCAACTACACCCTCAACTAATCAAGGGTAGACACTCATCTATTCATGGATGCTCCGTGAGTCGAGGCATTGTCGTGCAAGAACAATACCAGTTTGGTGAATTTCTCGTGGTATTTTTCCTTCAAAGTGTCCTTCAATTGCACCAGCAGAGATGAGTAATACTCCGCGTTGTTAGTTCGGCCCTTTGGAAGATAATCAGTGAGGAGGATGCCTTCTTGATCTCAGAAAATCGAGGCGAGAAATTTTCCAGCGGATTTATGCACTCGGAACATTTGGGGCGGGGCGAGCCGCTATGCCGCCAATCCATTGATTGCTGCTTTGTCTTCGGGTCATATTGATATAACCAGGTTTCGTCCATGATCTCCAATAGCGACAGGAAATCATTTGCATCGCGCTGAAAAAGTTCCAAAATTTGCTCTGACGATTGGCACTGTCGACGTTTTTTATCCGCTTTCAGGCATTTCGGGACCCACTTCGCGGAGAGCTTCCGCATGTTCAAATCTTCATGAATTATGGACCCAACCCGCTCACGTGAGGTGCCCAGTTGCTCAGCTATCGATTTAGCCGAAATCCGGCGGTCTTCCAAGATTAGTTCGTGAATTTGATCAATAATCTTCGGGGTGGTCACTGTTTTGGGTGTTCCAGTACGAGGCGCAACTCAGGTGGAAAAATCCCCATGTATAAACTAGGCCACCCAGTTTTTGACGGTGGCATACGGTGGTGCATGTTCCCGTAATGTTTCTGTCAGAATGACGTGAATTTCTTTCGGCGCCTTGTCTTGCAGGAAAAAAAACTTTATGACAGCTCGAGTCTCGATGTTGTTGAAATCGCGCGCATCAACTGACATGCTTCCTTTCAGGCTGTGTAACAAGAAAAGACTTGCAATTCGGTGCATGAACACACCCCCCATTCCAACGACACTATCGATTCCGTCCCACATCGTGGTCGGAAAACTTACGTTAGAACGTAATAAGATAATTTAAACCTATTGTGTAGTTTGCAAGAAAGATGTAATTCTCACAAACATCAGCTTCGCAACAGATGCTGCTGACCGCCACAAATAAGAGGAAAAGAATACTGAATATATTTTTGAAAAAGTTGTCGTGGAATATGAATTTTCCTACTCACAGAGCTTAGAGATAGCAAATTCTTAATGACCTTAATATACCTAGCAATAGAGTAACAACCGGTATACTGTAATCAGTACAATTCCTGAGCCACAGGCTGGCCACCTGATGGACCGTAACCTCTCCCCGTTCCAGACCAACTGTGCGGCCTACAAAGCACTGCAGTCAGTTGTTACAGCAGGTTTCTTCCCCAACGGTAAATCGACCGTGGCTCAAAATTGATTAAATTCTCCCATCCTGTGTTGCGGTCAAGAATGTGTGGAGTTATACTTTTATTCAGCCATGTAACTGTATGGCATGTATTTTGTGTCACGTAGCTAAACACAATTCCCTGTATGCTGTTTGCTCACCAGTGTACATGCCTTAAGAACAGCACATCAGCAATCCTCCGAACGCTCTTCATAAGGACGGTCTTTTGTTGTTTGAAATTAAAACTGACTTCAGTCTGTATTGGGGAAGCAAACTTTACTCGATTATTTTTCCGCATAATAATTTAGCGCGTGAGTTGTATTATTAAGCAATATATGTAACACAGCACTAAATAAAAAGCGAACAATCTTCTTTGAAAATGTGTTGCACGTAGTTTACTGCTGCTCAGTTATATACCTACACATTTCCAGCTATATGCACCGTAAACTTAATGATTTTAAAGTTCTCATAAAACCAGTCCAAATTTCGACATATTTGGTGCCGGTCACAAGAGAAGCAATTTAGAATATTGATTGTTTTGTGTGAGATGTTTAGAATCGTTAAGCGTTTGTGCATATTGTTGGAAAATGTAGACGCAATAAAATAATTAAACGGAAGGAATAAATAGAAATATGTAGTTTGTGGTCAGTTATTGGATTTAGGTTTAGATGGTATAATTTGGGCTGCATAGATCGCTGAGTAACAGGTTGATTATTGTTATGGTGCTATCTGTACTGTAATGTATGTGGCGGTACATTGAATAATGACAATAGACATGTTAATATCATGTAAAGGCTGAAATTACTGGCGAATTATTTTATTGTACACTTTTCACGAAACTAACAGTCAGTTTCTCCAATTTTTCCAAAGCGACTAACAACTTTCTCGTACCGTAAATAACCCACTGTAATTTCCCGTAATGACTGTTGATGCATTTAACTGATTGCTCGGTTAGAACAGTTTCGTATTAACTCAGGGGTGCATAAGTGAGTGTGAGGTTGGTAAAACAGCAGGTGCAGCTGTAAGGCGGAGTTCTTGCGTATAGCATTATTATTGACAGGTAAATGGATGAATGGCTACAGAGGGGAGTGTGAGGAACGGACGGTGTTGTGTTAATGGTGAAAGGTAAAAGGAAAAGATACTAATTTAACATTAAAACTGAAATGAATGAAATGACCAACTGCAACAATAATCACAAAATAACAATAAATATTAAGGAAACGCCATGAAGATCTTTCTGTACCACAATAACCGACAAAAATTTCTTAAATTTTTTTTTCACAAAGGAAGTTATATACTATTTTGGATATTGAACAGACACGTTTTTCTCAGATGAAAGTTTGACTAAGTAATATTTTGTATAATTCAACATAATTAATACACTGCTGACATGAGAGGCAACCCTGCAGTTCTACACAATAATGTTATTATACCTTAACTTAGCTGCACATTACGGGATTGTGTTGAGTGGGTGTCAGGCTGCAGCACTGCTGTCGGTATTAGAGGAAACCAAAATATCACTCTTTAAAACTAGGAAATGTGTTAACACCATTTTGGTATTTACTGTATAGTGTGTTGATATAATGAGACATAGTGATGTGTTTAAAGCTTACGATTTATTTACATGCTAAAACTAAGGCAGGTGTACAAAACCACTGATCATTATATATACACACACACACACACACACAGTATACAAGCGATAACAAATCCGCACACGCTGAATGAGTTTTAGATCCCAATTGAATTGATATAAAAAATGCGATTTAAAAGGGGAAAAAAGTGAATACATGATTTAAAATTTAAAATTCAGTTTTACAGTTAACAATGGATTTGTGCAATTGGAGGTGACTGACTGACAATATTTGTGCAATTGGAGGTGACTGACTGCCAACATTTGTGCAATTGGAGGTGACTGACTGCCAATATTGGTGCAA
>Ga0209629_10003002_pt1 | contig 11832 bp, 7 predicted proteins | sample TergutCu122P5_FD_187286 | JGI IMG/M metagenome (GOLD analysis project Ga0209629, IMG submission 187286) | Cubitermes ugandensis P5 segment gut microbial communities from Kakamega Forest, Kenya - Cu122 P5 (SPAdes) (version 2) | ecosystem: Host-associated > Arthropoda: Insects > Digestive system >...
CTATTTGTCCATACCAGAATTAAATATGTCACCTGAAATGTCCTACACAGCTTCGAGTCATTAGAAAATTCCTCTGGTAACCAAGCCTCTGTGAATTTGTATCTATTCTTCTCCGTAAAGTTGTCCCTGTGTCGCAATTAAGGCATTGGGGGGGGGGGGAAGTGGAAGCATAGTTCCACTCATTCTCAACCTCAGTAACAGATGGAGGTGAGTGGTCAGCATCGTGCTCTAGGCGCTTTGTCCCGGAGAAGAAGTCTCAGTACCCCCTGAATGGAAGCAAGGATATCCGGGTCTAGGTTTCAACCTCAGACCTCCCGAATATACAAGATGATGTAAGTAGGACATTCGGTTTAACTCAGATAAATGGCAACAGCTTTACAATAAGAACAGCACACAGACTTTGCCTGTACTTTGAGATAAATATGAATGCTATGTAAAATTGTTAGATTTAAGAAGAACCAGTCACTGTTTATTCATATCACGATCTACTTAAACTTATAAATACGTGTACATAGTACGTAATCGTAGTTAACATAAAATTTAAGCCCGTGTTGACGGTTTTTAAAATGAATAGGCCTGTCGTGATTTAATACATATCAAGGCTTTTCAAAATAAGCCTCGACGTCTACCTAAATCACGAAACTTCAAAAGTTATGGTTGCCATATTCTTAATTACGCATCACCAGGAATGACTTAGGGCTTAGTTCCAGTTCCTAACGTTAATACCTTACGAACTGGATGGAAATAATTGTCTTCACGCCCCAACAGCTTTCCCACCGGAGTAAAAGCCTCCGGTCCCCATTAAACTGAAAGTTGTTTGGGTCCCAGATATAGCCTGTAGGCTGTAGGCTGTACGTTCGCTAAGGAAAAAAAAACACTGTTTCCACCGGGAACGAAACCCAGATTACCCGTTCGTCAGCCCGTAGCATTGTCGCTGCAAATATTGAGAGATACCGGCTCATTTGTCACTTAATATGGGCTTGCTAATAGATGAGATCGACGAACTGTAAGGTCAGCTGCACGCAAAGTACATTTTCTTGTCGCCTGGACCTACACAATGACCCACTCTCTAACTTATGCCTTAAGTTTTACAAATCACTGATTCAAGAATTACAAACAAACGAGTGTCGTTAAGTACTTGTTAAGTCATAACTGAATGTATAAGTAAGCACGGTAATGATGATCTACATTAAAATGCCATGCAAAGTCCCAATTAGAACTTACCACGAGACGAACACAGCTGAGGAAGAGACCCGGACACTTTGCCTCCAGGACCACTTTCACTATACGCAGTAGACTGGGTAGACTGGGTCTACTGCATCACAAACCAAGTAACAGACACTGTAACGACAGGAAGCCATAATACCAACACTACATGGAAACAAGAAATTTACCTATGATGAGTAAACACAGACTGCGTAAAACAAAGCACAATAATTTGTAAAAGCAAACATTTAAATAAAAAGATAAAGCAATCCCATTACAGGCCTGGACAATCCCTGAGGGTTCCAGGAGGTTCAGACTCCCAAATTTCAAGACAAACGACAAATGACAGTAAGTCCTACGCACCGGCCGCTTCTACCCCCAGGAAATATTCCTGGTACTCATTTCTGTTAGAGGCTAAATCGACCCCAGGCCCATAGTGCGGCCGGAAGGGATATGTGAATAAAATATCTCAATGATGCCATCGGGAATCGAACCTTCAACATTTCTCCTTGTAGCGCAGTGCCTCAACCAAAGTAACTTTTTCCGTTTGAACGCCATCAAGGGGCTTAAAAAGTGGTATTTTTTGCATTTCGATACCATTAAATAAAAGCAACTGGGATAAGAAAAACCAAATAGACAAAAAATCCGCATATGTCTACAAATTAAAGAAAAAACTCTGCCCGGACGGAAATTTTTGGGTCGAAAAGAATACATGTCCTGTGACAACAAGATGCATTGTGGCCCAAATCAAGGTACAATTATGGAGGGCTGAAAATATAGCTTCACTCATCCCCTTAACCTCGACATCAGATGGAGGTTAAGTGGCCAGCTTCACGCCCCGATCGCTTTATCCCCCACCCCACAAAAAGAGCTCCCGATACCCATTACAATGCAGATTTTGTGGGCCTTACAGCCGGTCTGAATGATTTCGAGTAAGGAAAAACCTCCTGCCCCTGCCGGAAATCCAAACATGTTTTCCGATAACCCAGCACGTGGCCTTTTTACTATAAATTAATTGGTATATATACACCATTTACAGTAAAATGAATATTACCACAATATGTTATGAAATGTCATTTTAATTTTCCTTCACTCGCCATGTTTCGCATTATTATTTGTTTATGTATGTATATATTTATTTTCTTATTTATTTACTTATTTATTCGTATGAACACTAACGTTCTGAAGAAGGCTGTCAGTACCTCAAATTGGTGATAAATGTTTGAATGTGAGTAACAGAACATAAATAACGGGAAGGAAGCAGTAATTATAGAACTGAAGGCCATGGCATAGAATTTGCATATGGGACCGAGGAGGGCAATGAAGATTTGAACGGGGCACCACCCCGACATAATTCACAATATTTACTGCTTGAGCTGACTTTCTCGGCTTTAATATTTTCCACACAACTACGCCTAGGTTTAACAAGTGGGAGAATATCTTCAAATTTTCCGACCAAAACTGTATACGGATTTTGCCGCTTCTTATACCAAACTCTACACGCCCCGCCCAACGCATCTTCCATGATCCATCCACTGTAATAATACAGTATTTGGTAAAAGGTACACATTATGAACGCAATATGCAACTTGTCCCGTCCTCTAGTTACGTCTTCTGTTTCTGTTTCACAAAGAGACCTCTTCACCCTAGGCCAGACTTAAGCCCTTTTAAGACGAAACACCTAGACCATAGCTGCATTGTAACCTTACAAAGTGTTATATTTGTATTCAGCGTGTCGGAAGGTGAAAAAACAAGTGACCTCATGGTCACAGCTGGAGCATGGGTCAGAACACAATGGACCGTATGACAAGTCCAATTCGTGACGGTTTCATGGCATTCAGATTCGGTCGATGCACACTGTCAGCCACTTCATATTCACTGAGGTAGAAGGATAGAATAAATACGGCTTCCTTGTGATTCCAGTAGACGTTTCTTCGTTTCACCGAAACAAGCGTAGAGCAGCATAACTTCACCTCAAAGGAACAACAAACATGGCTATTATTTGGGAAATGTCTTGTCCTCTTTGGTTGTTTTTTCCACTGACAACGCTTCGGAAAGTAAGCCCTTTGTTTGAGTGATTAAGACTGCCTTCTCCCAAGGGACCCATCTGAGCAAAATCTTTGTAAATGATATGGAAACAGGTCTAGTTTCAGCAACGGTGTACTTCCGACGTTTCGACTCTTCTGGTGACAAGATTATGGACCGGGCGATGGAGTAATCCTTTCCCATTTACCAGCGGAGGCAAGAGAATTTTCTCTTCTGCACGGCGAACAGAGAGGCTCTGGGACCACCCCCAGCTATTCAGTAAGACCCGGGTTCTCTTTCCTTGTGGGTAAAGCCACCGGAGGCGTGAAACTGACCGCTCAAGATCATCTAGTGCCCAAGTTAAAAATCAAGGGACTTACACTTCAACTCCCCAACATGTCTTGATGGCGTGCACAGGGACATCTTTACCGTCATGATGAAATCACCAAAAGCAGTATCGCAACGCTTGCATAACCATGCACAAAATGCTACTCGTGTTAAAATACGTTGCAATTAATGATTAAATTGTTTAAAACACAGCGAAAAAGGGCAAAAATTATAAAAAAACGAATTCTTCAGAAAATACATAACAATGATATTTGAGGTTCTCATGGCGATGACCAGTAAGACCTCTGCCTTCTGGGATGTGACACCGTGTAATTTGGAAGATACGTACCAGCTACGCTTATTTTCAGCTTTAAACCTTCTACTCCGAAGATTCAGGCAGCACGTCTCTCTGAACCCAGAAACAATCTAAAATCGAATCCAATCTCATAACAAATAACAAGATTTCAAGCAAACAACAGACACGTAATTTTTCTTGACGATGAAAGTACAGCGCCATACCGTCTCCCCTACAGCGCGCGTATCTGGGACTCACTTATTTTCGCATTTAAACATTCTCACTCTTTATCATCACATTATTCTACTTCCCTTGACTTTTACCTGCTGTCTATTATCCCTTACAGCTGACCAATAGCCATTCACTGCACTAACTACAATAACCTCCAACCCCAAACGCATGATGCTTGTAGAATGGAAACAATCTCTTTTCTGAAGCCAATTAGATTCGCAATCGTACTGAAAAGTTGATCGTGCTAAAATTTGTTATGTGAAACGTAAAAATATCTCAGAGCATGTGATACGATATTTATTTACTGCAATTGGGTTTGCACCCGGTGGCAGCGGTTCTTACACTTTTACACAAAAGGCAAGAAAAGTAATATACATGAAGAGTACATGGATAGGAGAACAGTAATATACAGAGACAGAATAGTAATAGACATAAAGAGAAGAACAGTAATATACATAAACAGAAAAACAGTAATACACACAAAGAGAAGAAAAGTAATATACATAAAGAGAAGAACAGTTAATATACATAAAGAGAAGAACAGTAATATACATAAAGAGAAGAACAGTAATATACATAAAGAGAAAAACAGTAATACACACAAAGAGAAGAAAAGTAATACACATAAAGAGAAGAACAGTAATACACCCAAAGAGAAGAAAAGTAATAAACATAAAGAGAAGAAAAGTTAATATACATAAAGAGAAGAACAGTAACATACATAAAGAGAAGAACAGTAATGTAGATAAACAGAAGAACAGTAATATACATACAGACAGAAGAACAGTAGTATACATAAAGATAGGATATATTTAAAACACATTTTCTTCAAAACACACAGCCACTACTAGGATGGTTGCTACTTTCTCGGATATGACGCCGTGTAATTTTGTAGACGGACACCAATGATTCAGAGGAAGGCGCTGCTTTCATTTTCATGGCAGGTTCTTTCCCTCTGAAGATAGGGGCAGTAAGTTGGTACCCGTCTGCCAAATAAGACGGCAGTACTTCCCGGCAGATAGACTTCTTCACATACCAGTAATGTGTCACGTGTCGTTTTGATAAGGGGCAGACATTAAAATTGGGCACATATAATTCATTGTATTGAAGGCTGTAAAACTGTGAGTACGAACACGAAATAAAATGAACAACAGGCCAGTAACTAATTTTATCGGGCAGAGTCTTCCCGGAAAGTCTAATAGTAGCTTGGCTGGCAAAGAGATTCTCCGGCTAGCGTAAGTACCGAATTGCGTCCCAGTGTTCACAAAAGCCCGCAATTCTAAGCCACTTGATTAAGTTCAGACACATATCATTTAAGAATCAGTTCAATATTTTTCTCCCATCTACGACTAGGTCTGCCCACTGGTCAACTCCCTACTGAATTTCCAGCTAAAATCTTACATACGTAATGTTTAATTACTCTCTTCATCTTTAGGCCTAAGGTCTAACCCCACAAACTGTGAAGCTCCTAAATATGTATGCCAATTGTCTGTCCTACTATTACTTCTTCCACTTTAGGTACAAATACTCTCATCGACGTCCTCAGGTTAGGTTCTTATCAATTAGAAAAAAAAATCTCTTGTCCTTGACAAGAATCGAACCATTATTTCTCTATCCTAAAACCTACGAACTTGACACTACACCAGCTGAGCTATCCCAAGCCTTTCTGGGTATAACTCACTTGGCACGAGACACGTTGTCTGTCCGTATAGTAAGGTTCAGTGTTTGTTCTTCTCTTTCACCCTACTTCATATGTCTCCTACGAAGTATTGGCTTCATAAATTGCTCATTTTCCGGTGGATCCATTGTGTGCATTTGTACGCCTCACCCCCTCACCGCAGGGTTCAGTTGAACAAATGGGTAACAGAACTCGTTAACTATTGGAGAAAAGCTGTTCTGCTCCACTGACTGACAGTCGCAGGATACCAACATGTCCCAATGACCAGCGTCGCTAACACCACGCGGACGCCGTAACTCAATAGAATGGCATTGTAAGACAGAGGAAACGAGATTACTTTCAAAGAGGTTCCACTTGTGTAAATTAAAACGTATTTAGAGCAAATATGTTGATCCTATTTTCGGGTGATGGCATCGTGTAAAAGGGGACCGTTTTGGCGATGTTTGGAGACGGCAGATTCCTCCAAAACGACAAACCCTTAGTCCACCACACTAAAACAGAACTTACTTGAATAGTAATTCGCCCTGAGAACCTGAACCCTGTAAGAGCAATCAAAGCTTACATTGCTGGAGCAGTAATTCACTAGTAAAGTAACAGCTTGAAGATGTCATATATTTTATTGAGTGCTGAGTGATTAACAAATTGCATATTGACTGTGCACGAACTAAGCTAAGAGTTCTCAAGCTGCCAACCAAACAGACAAGTAAATAAATATCCGAAATACCTGTCCAGTCACCTACCTACCAACCTAACCAAATAAAATAAAACTGCTATATAAATGGAAATCTTAGGTAACTAACGAACCACCATGCACCTACCTAAGTAAGCTGCCCCGCAAGGAACTAACTCATGAATCAATAAAACAATCAAACACTTAGCTCGGTTCCTAACTGCGTAAAGGTGAAAGGTAAAGGTCACCCCATTACACGCGTTTGCAGGCTCAGAGCGGAGGCGGAGGTATAACTCCAACACTTTCACAGTCTCGGTACCATAAGGGTGTGGTTGATCAGCAACATGCCTGGACCACTTTAACCCCGGGGAAAGACCAGGTATGCCTAGCACAGGAGGATGGGTGGGCCTCGAAGTCGCTCTAAATGGGCACGAAAATTCTCGCCCCCTCCGTATCGTCCAGCCCGTAGCCAGTACGTAGCTTAGCAAAATACCAAACAAACAAGATCAAATATGTAGCTAATTCATAAAATGTAACAAATGAATGACCCGCTGTTTCTGCGTGATATTGAAACGTCAGGCAGAAAAGACAGGTTCCGCACCAAGAGTGAAGCCAGGCGCCTATCAAATAGCTGCAGTGTTAACCACTTCACAGCGACACATGTCTTCCTACAGTTGGTTACCCCTTTAGTAAAGAAAACATCAGGATAAAAGTCCGGATCCGGCCTAACTATACTTACATTACGTGTTTTTCCTTGCCATAAAACGAACATCAAAGCTGAAACGCCTTACTCTGCAATATAATTGCCTTTATAGAGAGATAAATATGTTAGTTCTTGTCCATTGTCTGTCAGTGAGACGCCATATGATCAAACAACGTAACAAAGCATCGGAACAAATGTGAAAACAGTTTTAAATCAGAGGGAGGGCATAGTAGTTATATAGATGGCAGACTATATAAAGCTTTTCGACAGTGCGATGATGCCAGTTCTATTATACTTGGTTTGTATCATAATAGATTAATCAATTCGATTTGGTAGTTGGTTCCAACCAGCCTAGTAGCTCTTACCCTCATCCCCGCGTGTCATTGTGAGTCAGTGAACACGCAGTGCACACGGTTCTGACAAGCGCGAAGATACAGCTTCACCCGCCTGCAAAAGTGACCCAATGGCTTCCTTAAGACATTACGGCGACTGGCTTGTATTTCTGGCAAAAGAAAATAATTTTTCTACATCACTTCCTAGACTGACTCTTATTGATGGCCGCCTTTTCGAATTAAAATATACGGATCATGAACCCAAACACGTATGAAAAGTAAGTATTCTGGGAAGTAACGCTACGTAGTTTTGGCATAGTCACCGTCATTTCAGAAACCGCAGTGACTTCATCTTAAGGGTTAGTCCTGCTCGGTTGCTTAACCTCAGGTTGGAGGCATTACATTCCTTCAAAACGCCAGTAACTGTTTTCCGGCACTACTAAGTAAAAGGCAAATCAATCCCATTACAGGCCTGGACAGGCCCTGAGGGTTCCAGCAGGTTGAGGCGCCCAGATTTCAAGACACTCGGCACAAGAAAGTGGTAAGGTTGTCAGCCCTACGCACCGGCTACCTTTACCCCCCAGGAAATATTCCTGGTAACTCATTTCTGTTAGAGGCTGAGTCAACCCCAGGGCCATAGTGCGGCCGGAAGGATTATGTCAATGAAAAGTTCCAATGACACCATCGGGAATCGAACCCGCGACCTTTCGGCTTGTAGCGCAGTGCCTCAATCAACTACGCCACCGAGTGCTCCGGTACTACTATGTAATAACACTCAAAATTAAATCTTCATCAGTACCTCTGTAAAAAATTCAAACCTTGATAAACACCCATCCCAATATAGTGCCAAAGTGTAAAATACATGGTGGTTTACTCTTATTTTTCCTATGCGCCTGTACAAAGCGGTAGACTTGCTTAGTTAATAGGACAACTTTATTCTATCGTGATATCTGACGTTCTTCTGGCGGTGTCCACGTGTAACTCAATACTCTCTTCTGAAATGCAATTTCGTGTAATCTAACAGAAATTCAACAAAGTTTCGGAGAAATAACCACCCCCTCCCCCCATGGCGCAATAGCCCCTAGAAGGCCAGGGCCTCCTCACTGTCGAGACTTCACGACCACACTCGGTAGGATTCCTCTGGACGAGTGATCAGCCCGAAACAGTGATTCGGAGAAATTTACTGTGCCCATGTACAGCGCACTGTCCAAATTCTTCTACGTAACTAACACTTTGGTGACAGATCCACAACTGACATCCTCACAGTTTTCCCCTAAGATTAAGTTAACTTTCAACATTCTGAGAATTGCAAGTGGTTGCCTCCCAAGAGGTTTCACAACACCAAAATTCTGCACGTTTTTATTTGGCAAGTAAAGACAACTACTCAACTTCACCTAGTGTATCAGTTTAAAATGCGGCGAACTAAACCTCCACCTCCCTGCACGACTACAAACGGCGTGATTAACTTTGAGGCGATTACAAAATTAATGTACAAATATCTTTATTCATATAATATTACAATCCTCTACATGTTTCGAGCATTATTATGCTCATCTTCAGGAGGTCAAATTGTATATGTACAGCATCTGGTACCGTCACCCTCTATGACAGGCCGCACGTTACACTGGTTAAGAGAGAACTAAACTGAGTTCAGTTCTCTCTTAACCAGTGTAACGTATGGCCGCTCATAGAGAGTGACGGTACCAGATGCTGTACATATACAATTTGACCTCCTGAAGATGAGCATAATAATGCTCGAAACATGTAGAGGATTGCAATATTATATGAATAAAGATATTTGTGCATTAAGTTGGTAATCGCCACAAGTTAATATCATGATGCACGGTCCAAGGAACATTAAGTTAAACGGCGTGATATTTAACACAGGGCACGAACAGACTTAAATTAATATTTTACAATATTGTCGCACATGCAACGCTGTTGCACTGAGACTGCAGTGTGCTGCGTCGAACACTGCGCTAACCTAACACAACAAGGCACATAATAGGGGCTGAGGGATAAAGGCTATGGAGGATTGATGGCTAAACCATTGACTTCCACAGCACAATAGAGCCTCCCTCTTAGCCAGCGAGCTGGATAGGCTATATGGTGCGTGTTCATTCACCAGTGGATGTCCTCATTTTCTTGAATTTGTACCTGTATTTATATCTGTGCACTGAAATCTTATTGGTGACACATGGGTCCATTTTTCTTGATATCCGTGACGTTTGTTATTGGAGGACCATATTCATAATTATATTTAAAAAAAAAAAGCTTAAATTTCGCTTCAACTCCAACTTGTACGACGACCATCCTGGCGAATCTCATGAGACATAGTGAAATTAATTATACGTAAAACTCTTTTTTTTTTGGTTGGCTACTCATTACAGCTTTAATAACAATAGAAGCTATTAACTGCTGAATAAAGCAATGTAGCAATACTCAAGGTGAAATGGAAAGGAATCGAAGGGACCTGGCGAATTCAAGTTAATATCTGAACCTTAATGATGGTACTCCGGTGACATGTGGTTGGACACTTAATTGAAAATAGCCGATTATTCGGAAGCAACAAACAATTCACATTCGACACGACATGTTCTAACCCGTTTTGCCAGTACTCTAAACCTTTCTGTATTACACCCAAGAAATCTCGCTCAGACATACACGACATTCCTGTCGATAATAACGGTCAGCATACGATATCAGGCACACCGTGACAACACAACTTCTCATCCACGATAATTAGCCCCATATCTACATTTCGCCGTGAATACATACAAATGAAAGAAGACTGGAATATCTTACCTTGCCGGGAGTTGCACCCAACTCCATGCATTTTTAATCTTCACATCAGATGGAGGTGGCAGTAATGAGCCTTAAGTCCCGGATGGTTTACCTCCAGGAAAAGAATCCGTGTTTTACTTTGAATCGGAAGATGATAGGAATTCAACCCGGCCTGGAATATTAAACATGTCGGCAGCTGAACCCTGGAGGTTAAGTCCACAGCCGATTCACTATACTGAGGATAATAACCAGCTAACTCAATAGAAGAGCCCTTCTTGAGAAACACGTTTTAAGAGGGTACGAAATTCTTCAAATTTTAAGTAACTTGAAAGTTCATTACAGTGCTTATAAAAGCCCGCTACCTGAGACTATTCTGAGTGAGATGGGTCCAGTTCATTTCGCCGTATTATTTCTTTAAACTCCCATTTAATATTATAATCCTACGTACATCTGGGCCTGCATATTTTCTTTTTATATCAAGTTTTACAACAAAAAACCTACGTACACATTTCTCTCATTTCCCATGCGCGTAACATGCCCCGTCCATATCATTGTCTTGCATGGACCACCCTAAGATTGGGCGTATGTGGTAAGCAGTAGAAATATACTAAACAGTATATAAAGGCAAGGTTGTCTTTATGCAAGACATAAAGGCGTATGAGGGATTGGAGGTACAGAGCCTCTCATTCTAACCTTCGGCACTAGAATGAGCCAGTGGTCAAATGCACATCTCGGCAGCTTTCTTCTTCGGGGAAACAGTACCCCGACTAACAATTTAATAGAAGTCTGTGAGAGGAGAAGTGATCTTTTGCCCTTTCGGGAGTCAAAAAACGATTCCTCCATCTTCCAGCCCACAGCCTATCTACTCTACTGACTACACTAAATTTAAGGAGTACTTATGTACTGCAAATTCCGCGTGGAAACGTTGAACTTCGCAAAATCTACACCGCCGTTACTTAGACACTTCTTCCAGCACAGCGTTCAATTATCTGCACATAGGGGCAACATACCTAACCCAAGATAAGTGTGTTCTCTGTTCTGACGGGTTCCCCGCCCAAGTTTTCAACTATATAAACTACAAGAGAAATTGCGAACTGAAATACAGCCCTATTGTGTCCCTTTGGTCTGTTCGTACTTATGCGTGACTCCGACTGTCAATTGTTCCTTCCCGGTTTCTTGTAGCGCTAACAAGCTTCAAAAGATTCACATTTGAAAAGACCCCCCGTTGTGTGTCTCACCCCAACAACCATCCCCTTTGCACGCTGGCTCTGTCGGGGTTGGCTTCACTAACAGCATTATTATAAGTCATTCGCATAATAATGAGGGACGGATAAAGCGGTTTTTAGAAATATTATTGTTTCCAACACCGATACACACTGACAAGTAACTACGTAACCATGTCAACTTACGAGAATCTTCCTAGACAAACTAATGGTTACTAATCTTTAGGTGACACATCCCCCTTTGTGCTCAGATCAGTGGATGTACGAGGGTTGGAACTTTAATAGTGGCAACTATTTATTTACAACTGATACAAAATAGATACATGTTTCGAAGTTTTACTGTCCTTCAATGTAGTCA
>Ga0209629_10003003_pt1 | contig 11832 bp, 10 predicted proteins | sample TergutCu122P5_FD_187286 | JGI IMG/M metagenome (GOLD analysis project Ga0209629, IMG submission 187286) | Cubitermes ugandensis P5 segment gut microbial communities from Kakamega Forest, Kenya - Cu122 P5 (SPAdes) (version 2) | ecosystem: Host-associated > Arthropoda: Insects > Digestive system...
ATGAATTTGGCAATCAGTAAGTGTGTAACAGCTGTCAAAGTTTCAAACTTCTCTTGCCATTATCTTCGTAACCGTTCAACTTTGGATATAGGTGTTTTGGGTTATATCGGTATAGTTTAACATAAGGAACACCCTCCCGAAGTTTGGCCCTTTCCTCCTGTGACACCCTGTATAAGATGTACGGGAGCAACAACAATTAGAAAACTGTAGGCAGGACACCTAAGACAGTAAGAAGACTGTAGGCTGGTTTTATAAGAGAGTAAAAAAAAACAGAACAACTGTAGCCTGAACGTGTAAGAGACTACCGTAAATCAGGCAACTTTCGGACAACTGTAGGCTCGAAATGTAAGGAAGTAAAAACAAGAAAATATTCGTAAGATAGGTACACAACAGCAACAACAATACCGTGACTATGAACTGGAAGACGTAAACAGGTCATAAAATCGGACTGGTAGATGTAAAATAGTAATAATATCAGCTGCCCATGGACAATATTCGTCAGAAACAATCGCACACTTCGTAATGCCTCACAAATCAATATACTGTGGCTACAACTAAACAAATTCACAATAACTCTGTATTTGAATTCAAGACAAACTGGCAGGCGATGTTTTGTAGCTTACTGGATTCCAGCGCTATTGTAGAAAATACACCAGGATGAAGTATTATGTTGTTAACATCGCAATTCCCATATGATATCTGTCAGAAAGAAATTAGAATGGAAACAATCCGCCTCTCCTACTGTTGTTACGTGTAGATGTGTATATCAGATTATCATTTCAGATTTCCACACTGCTTATTCGCAACAATGTGAAACAAAGATTTCATCGTTTATGTGTCAAGGCAAATAACGTAGATACAAGTAGAATGAGACGGGAAAATGCTGACATGCGGAATTATCAGTACTTATAGCTTACCACGAAGACTGAAAGAGAAAGAAGTGTGTTGTTGAAATCAATATAAATGTGCAATGGAATCGAGTCGAGTAAACAACTAATTAACCAGCTGCCAGCTGGCAGGCTGGATATTCTACAGCTTAGTAGTTAAAAACCAAAATAACTGATAAGCACAAACAGAAACACCACAGAACATATATAGGAACAAATAAGCAGAGTCCATGACACATCGTCTTCCTTGAAATTTTTATATGAAATTCTGGTCAAGGAATAAACTATTTTAAGGGATATGAACACTGTTGAAGGCATTTTAAACAAAACAATAAGGTTTGACTACAATTCTTCTGACAATTTCCTGACGGTAAGATTTTTAATTTACCCATTTCAGCAGTATTTTTCCAAATCTAACTACTCATTATTATTTAATGATCATATAAATACCAACGAGATGCAGCTTTTATGCTCTTTATTTGATGGTAAAACTCTACATGTTTCGAGCGTCAATCGCTCATAATCAGGAGTTCAGGAACTATGTTTGCAGCCAGGTGTCGGATTCAATTATTCTTGATTCTGTCTTTTGTTACGTGCTGTATCTGTGCAAGGTTTTGTGGGTCCTGGATTGGTGTGCGATGGTTGTCCTCTTGGTGGTGTGCGCTGAGTTGTGGCGTCATTCACTATTTACACTGTGTTGATGTGGGTCACTAGTGTCATTATGGACTACCTTGTATTGTTGATTGTAGATCACTCGGATGTTTGTTGATTTTAGGGGATGGTGGGGATTTTTCCAGTTGGGTGCCGGTGTGTATTGATGTATCTAGGTCGTTGACCGAGTGCGCTGTGTTTTGCGTGGTGGTCCCCCGCTTCGAAAAGGATACCTTCAGGAGCCGTATTCATTTGTCGTAGAGTCTATCTCTCATTGGCCGCGTGCTGTATCTGTGAATTGTTGTAGCGGTGTGTTAGATTTTTGTGTGTTATGGGTTTTCATAGATGGTAGAGAAACATGTATGGTACTTACGTGTTTGGTGAGTCTTGGATCGGTGTGGGCTTGGAATACGAATACGACACCTGGCTGCAAACACAGTTCTTGACTCCTGATGATGAGCGAGTGACGCTCGAAACATGTAGAGTTTTACCATCAAATAAAGAGCATAAAAAGCTGCATCTCTTTGGTATTTATATGATCATTATCTACTAAGATGCACGGTCCCATGAACATAAAATTCATTATTATTTAATCATCTTCACACAATATAATCAAAATTGCAAATTTTAAGATCCTTAGAATTTGTCTCCACGTCACTGTTATTTTGCCCTTTCCCGGTCAAAAAACCCGCACTTCGTCAGTATGTACACCGTTTAACGTCAGGAAGAATATAACTTTACGTTCATATCAAACGTATTAGCATATTTATTTTCTGCGCCGCAACAGTCCAAACAGGGTTTAGGTCGCGCAGTTTTCAGGTGTCTAGATCACACACAATTAGACACATCCCTGTGAACAAAAGATGAAGCTCGTCACACAGGCCGCAACGTACACAACACAAAATGAATAGAACAGACGAACGTTCATGACCTCAGACGGGGTTCGAAACCGCGATTCCAACAATCGAGCGACTGCAGACCTACGCTTTAGACCGCATACTAGCATAAGTATACATACATATATACAGTATACTGTGTCGGCAAGTCTGTAGTCGAAAAAGGGCAAATATTCCCGAATTTAATGTCCTCTATTAACTTGTACTTTTATATCAATAATTAGTCTTCGCCGGTCCCGGTGGCCTCGCGGTCTAAGGCGCGGGTCTTCGAGGACTCGCTTGCTGTAATTGCGGGTTCGAATCACGCCCGAGCCATGTATATCTGTCTCTTGTGAATGTTGTGTGTTGTGAGGTTGAGGTCTCTGCGTCGGGCTGATCACTCGTCCAGAGGAATCGTACTAAGTGTGGTGTGTCTGAGTGTGATCGTGAAACCACGATAATGATAAGGCCCTCGTCTACTAGGGGCTCTTGTGCCATGGGTAATTAGACTATTAAAATCAAAGTGGTAAATGCAAAAGAAGCTCAGTGTAACTACATGACTTACATTGTTACTTATCGAAGTAATATTTTTATACAATTCGGCAGTGACTCCAATACTGATGGTAATCATTGTTACATTTCTGTATCCCTCTACTGCAATTACAGTAAGGCGCTATAAGTTATGTTGAATGTACCTTGTAACTGGACGGGATTGCGGAGAAGCTGTTTCGAATTTCTAGACCAGTATCTACGCAGCATAAGATGGTATCTAAATAAATTCACACAACAGAATATTTCAAGTCCGCTTGCATTTTATCGGTCAACAGCTGCATGACATAAATTCTGGAAATAAAATAAAATAATAGGGAAAGGGCAGAAATAAAGAGAGAAGAAAGTAACAAAAAATAAAACGAAGACAATAAAATAATTGTAGATTCAGGTTGAAATAGGTGTTGAGAATTCATGAGTCTATGTACAGACTGTGGAGGTAATCTGTTACGGACCGTTAGCATTTCTTTCTTACTCTCCTTATACATTAGGCAACTCAGTGTTTCACTGGCCTCAAGACAGTATTTTCTACGCCTATATTTGAACATTCTTTTACACTCCGCTCCATGGGCTTACATTTTCATGCTACTTTAGGTTGCAAATATTCACTCTTTCCACATACAAATAATTTTTACGTCTTCCGCCATGTTCTTTCCTCTTCAACTATCTTTTTGATTAAACACTTTTTATCCCTTTTATTTTCCGTTGAATTTTAGTGCATTCTTTCAAATGTCCTACATTATAACTAGTTACCATCCCAAGCCACGGAGCACGGCTTTCTCAGGGGTTTATTGAAGTCAGCGTTAGACCTAAATATTGCACTTCTAGTTTTAACGACCGATTCTTCACTCATTGAATGACGCTGTATCATTTAATGAGTTATGTTTTTAAATTATGAATAATAAATTGCAAACGAAGATCAGTCGTGGTATTTTTATCATATGAATGCTGGAAATGCCAGCATCAGTTTAGAAAATCTGGAAAATCCTTATTCAGGATGGTCAGTTTTTCGCCATACACGAACTCACGCCTACCACATGTGAATCAGAATGACTATCCACTCTAGCTGTTTGTTAATACTCACCCCTCAGAAGGGTACCACGTATTACTGTACCGACACATACTCCATCACTCACTCACCCCATGGAGCAGTCTCTTGAGAAGGTACTCTCCTAAGTCAAGAAATTCTGTGCATTTTATGGTATGTATGACGATACACTACCGTGTAAACTACAGCCAGAAAATGGTCCCTATTCTAAGCCACATCAATCCAGCCTTCAACCTCCCATGCTATTTTTTGTAAGATCAACTAGAATAGCATCGCCTTAGCTAAGCCTAAATCCTTAAAGTGATATCAATCGTTCAGGTTTCCTTTCCGAAAACCTGTGTGAAGTTCTCAAAGGCCTTAAAGTGATCTCATTTGTTCAGGTTTCCTTTCCGAAAACCTGTGTGAAGTTCTCAAAGGCCTTAAAGTGATCTCATTCGTTCAGGTTTCCTTTCCGACAACCTGTGTGATGTTCTCAAAGGCCTTAAAGTGAGTTCGTTCCTTCATATTTCCTTTCCGAAACCTGTGTGACGTTCTCAAAGGCCTTAAAGCGAAATTAAAATCATCAATATGAAGGACGTTATAGTTAAGCCAAATCATATTAATAAATGTAGCTGCAGCAGTAAGAATATTTCCACGTAATTATGTTTTGCATTACTAACCAAACAAATGTGCCAATAACCGCTAAACCGATCGAGTCCTTACTGAAATTGTCAGTCGTTGAACTAACCGGAAAGCTCCGTACTCTGTACGGAGCCGGACGACTCATTACCGACTTTAGAAGGTTCCGCCAGTGGTCCGTATACTCCGCACACTGAGTTGAGTCTTTAATATCACTTTTACACAAAATCATTATTACAGTACGTGAATGTAGCAGATTGTATAACAATCCAAACTGCCTGATAGAGCCAAGAAGAAATGTCTTACCTCGTTCTTTCAATAAACTGGCTACGGATTATAGCTAATCAGCTCTACACAAAGAGAAAGCTGAAATGGAGAATGGAACAGATATAACATTCCACGGTTCTATTGAGGCGGCTTATAGGGGCAGACGGGCCGATATTAGTCGTCGCACGTGCTCTGCCTGCCACTTGGATCTTCTGAACAGACGTACCTTACAATCGAAACTGCAACTGAAAATGTTCTAAGAATTTCTTATGTAGCCTCTTGTAAAGACGGATACTTTCATTTGTCAATATCCAGTTAATTCGTAGTGTAGGCATTGATGCAGATACACACATGGAAATTCAACAAATCGCGCAAATTTAAAATGAAGGTCTTCCTTAAATGTATCAAGTATCACGTTTGTAAGGCACTAATGTCACTACAGCAGAAATGTGTATTACCCTGTGCCATGATCGCAGGTCCAAAAGCTGCTAATCTGCTAGGGCCTTAGGTACATAACACGTTCCCTGGTAACTTCACCGATCATAGGGTGCCAGGCGGAAATGATACAGGCTAGCGCACAAAATGTTAAACCACTTAAATTTCAATTAGATTCTATATTTTGTAAAAAAAAAAGTTACATGTTTCCCACCCGCTGTCGCACAGAAGTACAGAGCCTGTATCTAGTGCACAGCGAGTTTAGTGAGACCACCACCCTGTCTCAAGGTCACCCCAATACGAAAGTCTCGTTACACGGCAATAATGCATGCCACACAAAACACGACTTTTGTTACACGAAATAACTTACCATTTTACTTCACATTTTGTGCCACCACACTCTCACAGACAGTTGTCAAAAATCTTACATGGCGGTATAGCAACTTTTCTCTAAAGCATTTCGCCTACCAAAATTTAACCCTTCGATGAAGCTGGGGACATAATTTCCAACTAAGGCAAGGGACAGAGGGTTTTAAACTTACAGCAACCTGAAACATCTTCGTGAGAGTGTTCTGCAACGAGACTGGCGCAAATGTACAGGATGAAAAGTCCGTAAAGCACCGAGGCCAGGACTGAAGGATTAAAATCTCTATTTATCAATCATAAAAATTTTATAATTCTCCTGTACATTCCCAGCTACAGAAGCGAAGGGATGCAAACCTTATCTCCTAAGTTTGATCTTTGTATTAACAAGGATAGTTTTGTAGCCTTTCTTAATTCGGTTCTTTTTAAATGCTGGAGAGGATCTGGTTTTATTTATCTGGCTGTTTCTTGCTCTTTAACTGCTCCTCGTAAAATTTTACCGGTGTTTAATGGATTAAGGCAAACCTGATGATGGCGAAAAAAGCATCGAAACCTGTAATTTTACTACAATTGTTGGCGTGTTCTAAAAATTCCATTACTTACTTACTTTCTACATGGAATAGAGTCCTACAAGATAAATTAGCCGGTTCTCAGCTAGTCAAGAAATTTCCCGCATTTTATGGAACGCGATGGTTCCTAACCGCATTTACAAGTGCCTGCCAACTGTCCCTATTCTGAGCCAGATCAATCCAGTCCATGCTCCCACCAAACCCACTCCTGAAGATCTGTCTTAATATTATCATCCCACCTACGCCTCATTCTTCCAAGTGATCAATTTCCCTCACGTTTCTCCGCCAAAACCCGGTTTGAAAGTCTCCCCAATATGTGCTACAAGCCTAGCCCATATAATTCTTCTCGATTTCATCAATTGAATAATATTTGGTGAGGAGTACAGATCACTAAGCTCCTCGTTGTGTAGCTTTCTCCACTCGCCCGTTACCTCGTCTCTCTTAGGCCCAAATATTCTCAGCACTCTATTCTCAGACACCCTAAGCCTACGTTCCTCCCTCAGTGTGAGGGACCAAGTTTCACACCCATACAAAACAACAGGCAAAGTTATAGTTCTGTATATCTTAATCTTTATATTTTTGATAACAAACTGCAAGACAAAATATTCTGCACCGAATGATAGCAAGCATTCCCTGACTTCAATCTGCTCTTAATTTCTTCCTGAATAGAATTTTGACTCGTTAAGTTTGTTCCCTAATATTTTAACTATTCCACCCATCCAAAGGGACTAATATAAATCTTTATTTTGTGACTTGGTCCTGCATTTTGATCACGAGACATGACAATGTACTTAGTTTTATTTGCATTTACTTCTAATTAAATTTTGTTACTGGCGATTACAAAAGCGTTTGTGCTTTTTTTTATAGAAAGTACGCTACTGCACAATATATTAACATCATCAGCACAAACCAAAAGCTGATGTGTATCATTTAATTGCAAGCCATCCTGGTTTACCTGAACCATCCTATGGTAGACTCTAAAGCAAAGTTGAAAAGCAATGGCAATAAAGCACAAATACTTGTAAAACATTATTTTTTGTCACTGTGTTACTTTGGACAAAATGACAGTAAACACAAAACGCGACGATTTAATTAATCGCACTATCCGCTCGCTTTGTGTAATTCGATCTAAAACAGACAAAAGGGACTTTAGCTGTCGACGTCATCAGTAATTAAAACAGCGAGCAGAGTCAAAAGGGACTTCGACACCGTCAACTAACGGTTCACACAAGGAATTTCTCACCAGACTACGAACGCAATGTGACACACAAATGTGGGTGGAGGGGTAGCCTCACCGCACTGTGGCTGTGGTAATATGACATGCCGGTAGGAGGTCGGAGCACCGCTTTTGTAATGGCTATAATGCACAGCAACCATCTTCATTAACCCATTAAGGCACACTGGTTATTATATTTACCACCATCTTTAACATAAATTATTCATACATTTATCCCTCACCTTGTATTTACGGACATATACGATTATCAGAATAAACAGACATCACATGACTAACCGTAGTTAATCTTATATATATGTGATAAAGATGTCATGTTTTCGGTTGTGTGAAAACTGAATTTTTAAATGTTGCTGAGTTGAACCTCCGGCTCCTTAAGGTTCAAGGGTTTGCACACGTCACAAGTGAGACGCTACGCTAAACAAACGTCGTCATGTTGACTTTATCTCTAATTTGCCGCGATAAAGAGTGTTTATTCAACCAAGATTAATTACAAACCTTCAGGTAAGATATTTGAGCAGTTTATTTTCGAATATTGGAGTTTATAAGCAACTCCCAGTCTCTCATAACAAATCCATATCACCCCCATTTTACGACTCAAGATAAGCAAGTTGTGTCATATGAACTAGCAGAAGATTATGTTTCATCTGTCTTAAAAATATAAAGACAGCTGACTAACGTAAATTGTATTTAAAGACTCAGTTCAGGATATAAAACCAGTCTGTTTATACTGTGTAAGGAAATGTCGTTCTTTCTTCTGAAGTCACGACAAAAAAACATAAATACACTCCTTAGGGACATCGTGGAATTTTTAAACGCGTTCGCAAAATTGATAAAATCGACTATTAGCTTCGTCATGTCTGTCCATCCGCATGGAACAACTCGGCTCCCACTGGACGGAATTTCATTCAACTTTATATTTGAGCATATTTTGAAAATGTGTTCAGAAAATTCAACTTTCATTAAAATCTGACAAGAACATCGGGTACTTCACACGAAGACCGATATACATTTAGAATAATATCTCGTTCACTTCTCCTTAGAATGACAAATATTTCAGACAAACACTGTAGAGAAAATCAAAACACATTTTATGTTCTATAACACTTTTTGAAAATCGTGCCGTTTATGAGATAATGTGGAGAAATGTTGTAGAGCCGGACAAAATACGGCGTTTGCGGTTTGCATGCCAGCTACCTAAGGCTACAAACACAAAATCAGATTATGTAAAATTTATCGCTTTTCCACTGCAACAATGGTTGCACCAATGCCACTCAGTGTTACGTTATAGTATATTGTTTGTCTTGTTTATTGTTGAACGTGGTGATACATAAAACAGGCACTAAACTCTTAAAGTGCTGTTCATTTATGCAAGGACAGAGAGGATAATTACCTGCTGTGTACTTACAGTCATGTATTATTTATATAAACTGTCAACTTGAAGGTACCTAAATGTAATAACATTTTTTGAAGCGATCACTTCCATCAATAAGGGAAATATCTGAGACTTCGTACATTACGTCTGCTTCAATCATCACGAACTAAAGTGAAGAATGTCGTAAGTTAGTCCGGTCTGTAAGCCTACAAGTAAAAAAAATGGAGGACGATCGTCTTTATCCACCTTAGTTACATCGCGATAGCAGTGGATAGAGATAAATGAGGCATCAATTTTCCATTCGCTTAAGCAGAATGTGGTTCGAATGTACGGTTGACATGTACAGTTGAAGCAATGTAGTAAGTGGGTCTCATGATACGAAGATTTCATACAGAGTCTTTCACGGCTGTTGGGTCCCCAGTCTCTTCTCCGGTTACGTTATTCATATACCTGGACATAAGTAATGAGGCTTACACTGCGAAGAATCTTCAAGTATTGAAAAGCTTTTTGACAGCAAATACAGAGCTCCAAAGCCGGCTTTAGTCAATGATATCAATTTATAAACATAGATACAAACAAAGATATTTTGCGAAAACATTTATTACTCCTTACAGCGAACGAATTGCCTAACGTGACTTTAAATTTTTATGTCTTCCCGTCCATCTGGCTGTACGCACGAGGCAACTTTACTCGCACAGGACCGATATTTGCAATGTTAATGAACTATTTTCGTGTTCCATAAAACGCGGGGAATTTCTTGACTAGCCGAGACCCGGTTAGCTTCTCAAGAAGGACTCTGTTCCATGGAGTAAGTAAGTAAGTAAGTAAGTAAGTTGGCATATTCCAAGTCTGGTTAAAATCGGACAAAAAGACGCTTTACGTAATGACCTACATACATGGGTCGCACTGTCTCCCCATGTAAGCTATTAATTCAATATAATTTTTCTCAGATTGGAAAGAAACATATCCTCTGCAAAAAGGGGGGGGGGGGATGAAAGCTACGATCGAACGTAAACCTGTCACTAAGATGTGAAGAAATCTGATGGCGTGTTTTGTGTAAAAAGTGAAAAGTCACAATGGCAGTATTCATAACCTAAGCGTTTACCTTGAAATTACTCATGAATTCAAAATGCATGGACATGCAATAGCGAAAGGGCCAAAAGTTTACATTCCATGGGCGTCGCTTTTCGTCCGAGAAAGTTCTTCGTGCTTCTCATTGTTATGGTATAAAACACATAAATCGTTTAATCTAAAATCCCAGTGGATATTTGTCATTTTTTTAGATCCGCCTGAACAAATGTACCGAAATTGCTACCACATAAGTAAAACATGGTGAATTCGTCCGACTAAATAATATAACTTCGTTGTACAGCTAAATCACGGTTACACTAAAAGATCAAACGAATCTAAATTCTAAACATTTGTTGTCCGTATTTCCTACTGTTAGATTTTGTGATCTTCCATCCTCATATCTACCTTATGCAGTACTTATAAGCCACAAAGTCTGAACGTGTCTGGGTGCATTAAGAGGCTGAATATTCCACAAAGGTATGACGTGAACTCATTACCATCTTTAAAAGCAGTCAGAATCAACTTCTAGGGGGGTGTAGACTCCGAATTTAAAGCTACGTACAAATCTGTAATATTAAAAATGTGGAAGGCAATCACACAAAAATGCAGTGGTAGATTTATCACCTCACTTTACCCTAAATCAACAACGTAGGTACCATTTCCAAAATCTTCTTACAAACCTCGTAATTTTCGTATACACATACATATATGCACAAATGAAACTACTGGTACATTTTGTTAGTCACACACACACACACACCCACACACAAATATATATGTATCCACACAGACATAGTATCGTTTAAAATATACTTGCAGTCACACAGAATGTAGGAACCCTCAGTTTGACAGAAGGCGTTAATTAAAAATCTTCGACTCCTCCTTCGACAACACAAATAGAATTATAATTTTACATCTGATAAACAAAAGCCAGGTCGATGTAGTCTGTTACTTTCATTTTGTTGTACTTTAAAGTAGGCGAACCTCGAGGGAAAAGAATGAAAATTTACGCTGAATTTTAAACGGACATAGCTGTGCTTGCGGAATAGTGAAAACGAGTCTACAGTTCATTAATAAGTCGGTGAAAGGCAGGAATGTTGAGATACAACCATCCCATGATTATAATTGTCTGTAATTTATAAAATTAGCCAAGCATATAGTCACACGCAGCAGAACTGTTTTCTAGAAAATAAAAGTATCTCACCTACTCAAAATATTGCCTGAATTTTACCGAGGCCGAACTTTCATTTTCGTGTTCACATCAGCCCGATCTTTATCTGTATCACGCAACAGATCGATCCAGTTCAACCCAACACGTTTCCTTAAGATCAGTTTCAATGTTATAATTCCATTTAAGCCTAGGTAATTCAAGTGGCATCTTTCTCTCAGGTCTCCAATTACAACCCTGTACCAAGATCTACAACTCATCTCCCGGAGACGTGTCACATGTCCTGGCCATCTCATTCTTTCTTCTTTGTTTTTAATATATCAGCAGCAAGTTCAACCAAGAGTTGTATGTACACATCTGTAAACACACACACACACACACAATTACACCGTCCGTCGTGTTTGTTGCAATAGGAGTGAAGGACGTCCACATAAAATTTGAGGTCTATCTACTCGTAATATTGCTGCTCCTGTGTAAAACTAAGGGCTTCTAACTTTGTTACCACATTTTACCAAAATTTGCTATTTTGGACTAAAACTAGTTAATTTCTTCATGTGTCAATATAAATAAATGTAAGAGGTTCAGTATATACAGGGTGTCCCACGAGTTAAGGTCACTACTTCGGGAGAGTGTTCCTTATGTTAAAATATACCGATACAACACCAAACACCTATATCCAAAGTTGAACGGTTACGGAGATAATGGCAAGAGAAGTTTGAAAG
>Ga0209629_10003004_pt1 | contig 11831 bp, 3 predicted proteins | sample TergutCu122P5_FD_187286 | JGI IMG/M metagenome (GOLD analysis project Ga0209629, IMG submission 187286) | Cubitermes ugandensis P5 segment gut microbial communities from Kakamega Forest, Kenya - Cu122 P5 (SPAdes) (version 2) | ecosystem: Host-associated > Arthropoda: Insects > Digestive system >...
TAAAAAAAAAAAAAGTCCACGTCATGAAGGCGTACAGGGGAGAAGTACAGACCCACTCATGCTTAACCTCGGCACTAGATGAACTTGAGTGGTTAATTCATGCTCCGGCCGCTTTTCCCTTCACAAAGAAAATTACGTAAATGTTGGAAGCGAAAAATGACAAGCCAAAATCAAAACATTCAAACCAATAACCGCTAAACCACCTGTCAGGTAAACGTGAAAATCAAACAGCACCGGAATGATGTTGTATTACCTCTCACTGGGTTCAATTCCCGATGGTGTTATTGGAATTTTTCACTGACTTAATCCTTCCGGCCGTACTGTGACCATGGGGTCGACTCAGCATCTAAGAGAAACGAGTACCAGGAATATACCCTGGGGGGTAAAGGTGGCCGGTGCGTTGGGCTGACCTTACCACCTTCATGTGCCGACTGCCTAGAATTTCTTGGAGCCTCAACCTCCTGTAGCCCTAAGGGCCTGTCCAGGCCTGCAATGGGATAGCTTTACTTTCACATTACGTCTAACTGTATTCCTACGAATATTCTGCCTGAACGACGCTGCCAAGTGGCTTGGTATGCCCGCAATCTATTCGGGAGGTCCGAGGTTCCATTTTCTGTCCAGACCAAATATTATGGCCGACATTTCCTGCTACTTGTCTAGTCCCTCCACGTAACTGTTGAAATTGTGCACTGAAATATATCACGGCCACCTCATTCCGAACTCATCGCCCCAAAAACACTCCCATTCCATGCTCGACAACCTACAGAGATGAAAATGGTTTGTCATATACACTGACTTAACGACAAATAACGAGACTAGACAGGTAAGTCAATAAAGTGACGACCGGAGTTGGACTCCTGGCAAAACATATCAATGTTTCTTCGTCCTTACAGTCAGGTCGGCTGTCGGTCGGACTTCCTATCTGATGCAAGCAAGGCGGCCGCAACGTGAAGGTGGTAAGTCGCTGACGCCCGAAATGCGTGCTGTTACTTCCAAGCCCCTATACGCCTTCAGGGTGAAGTGATTACGGACACGAACAACTTTAAGACCAGTGTCTCTAACGGAAGATGCTTGCGATCTCTAGCCTAAGCCTACCTGGCAGCAACTTTTCTTGGCTTACTTCTTACGAAGATAAAGGAAACGTATTTAGAATGAATAAGCAATGCTCGGACAGGATAATGTCAACTGTCGTCAGCAGCTGGTCCCTAGATAAAGGACCAGGACTCTATTTTTGTATACCTTCTATGCATAACCACTATAGAATTAACAGCCAGACATCGCAAGATGCCAAGAATTACGATGCATCTTTTCATAGGCGTTCAGAGCAGCAGGTGACCCACTTCATTCACTGACAATGAAACATACTTCCAAATTACGTGTTAATACAACCAACGATAAATTTTGCCGCGTTTGCGCAGTAAGGTAAATGAGTAATCAGTAACGAGTAACTCATTGAGTCGTTTGAATTCTACTGATCTTCCTTAGGAAACCAGTCGTTTTTGCGGGAGTAGTGTCTTAATAAATACATCATCACGGAATGTCGGCACTTTGTTCTTCATTAAAGGAGAAGTCTGTTTCAATAAGCAACAAAAATAACTTACAAATTTCTAATACGGGCGAGTGCGTATTCGGAACAGTAACTAGGAAATGGGCTGGACGTCCGAGGAATCACGGTTCGATTCCTGGCAGGAGCTCGAGATTCTTCTCTTCCCCAAAGCGTCCAGGCCGGCTCTGCGGCCCAGCCAGCCACCTATTCAAATTGTACCAGGGATCTTTCCCGGAGTGTGAAACTGATAATTAAAAACACGCGCAAAAGATGAAATCTTAAAAAAATATTGGACATCACGCTTCCTATAACAATTTTGTACAAAATGTATTTTTTAGCGGAATGAACATGATAAAATTTGTACTGCATTAAGAAAACATGCGTGGCGTGGTCGCCAATCAGTACTGCGGTTGCCAAGCGTTTGGCTCCCAGATGCTTGTGCTTCCAGACAGGATGTACAGACCTCCGCCTTCTGAAGGGTACCAAATCTAAGGAGGGCACTTTACTTAAGTTCAGTAAATCTTCTCCTTCAAACACTGTTCGCAGTTTCCCATTTCAGTGGATGTGAGCTGAAGTCATAACGTATGTTCAGCTTCTTCACATAACCAACGAATTCCACGAAGCGAAGTCCCACTTGAAAAGTTAACAGCTGCTCAACTGGTAAAGAAACTTGAACACAACAACTCATCACCTTTCTCACACGAGCCTGTCACGGGTCCCTAATCTGAACGAGTTGGATCAACCCTACACCCTTCAGCCAAGACTCTACCACTAAGTTACTTTTTAATATTATTCTTCCATCTGTGCTTCTCGTTCGATTGTTATTTTTATTTCAGGTTTTCCTACAAAAACCCTCTATACATTTCTCTTCTTTCCCATGTGTGCCTCACGCTCCAGCCGCCACATCTTCTATAACGTGATCATTCCGATACCTGACAGGGAGTACAAATCATGAAGCCCCACAATGTCATTTTCCTCCAATCAAGGTAGAAATTTTTTCCACTCAGCATCCTGTCTTGGAACATTCTCACCCTTTTTCATCCCACAAGAGACAAATGTTTACACACTCGTACAAAACAGTACATGAAAACTTTGTGTATTTTAATTTTTATGTTTTAGAAAACAGGTGGTAAGACAACATACTGTGGACCAAACAGTTGCAAGCAATCTCCAATTTAATCTGCTCTTAATTTCCTTCATAAATGCAATTTTGGATTGTTAGTGTCATTTTCAAATAATCAAACTCTGCCACATTTTCAAAGAATTTATTAGCCATCTTCAAATGGCACGATCTTGTCCTGTATTCTTTAAAGAAATGAAAAATATTTCGCTTTGATTGCTAAAATGTGAACACGACCATTTCTCTTCCAATGCCAAAAAAATAATTCCACCTGAGATAGCATCGTTCAATAAATAACAAACAACTGCATGAAATACTGGCCAGTTTCCCTGTAAACTTCCACAAATGCTAACTTTCACTTTCATGAAGTAACTTTCAGTCAGCTACGAACATGAAATTTGGTACTGTGATAAACTACACATAAATTTATTTCACATTCATTCATCTATTTATAAACATTACAATTTCTGGACGCTACATTCAAGAGCTGCACACCTAACAGACCCACAAAATTTGTGTTGTAAATTCTAGCATGGAAAATTTGGACTCAGTTAATTATCCAGACAATATAACTCTCTTAAGTAGCACAGCATGAATATAGAAGACATGCCATGACTCAGGTGGCTAGTTGGTGGCCTCTCACCACAGAGGTCTTGGTTTTATTCCATGCCAGAACACGTGGGGCATGTAGGTCACCAAGTACTTCAGTTTTGCCAGCTAGTATAATTTCACCAGTGCTCCATACCCATATTTCATGCATCCATTTAATCTCATCAATTCACAGCATCATTAAATAAAACACTTTCCTCTCATGTACACAGAAATGATTATAAATCATTGTATTGTGCAAAAAAAAAAAATGAAAGGAAAACAAGAAAGAAAATTCGGCCTACAGTCATCTAGTTGCTATAAATATCTTGCACAGATCTCATCTTGCAGTGTTAAAAATCCATCAGTCTGAATATAAAGGTAAAGGTCCTCCCACAACAGGCCGAGGTGGCCCAAGGGGTTCCAGGCAGGTTAAGGCCCCGGATTTTCTTGATGTTCAGCACTACAAGGGTGGTAGGTCGTCAGCCATATGCACTGGCCGCCTTTACCCCAGGAGAAATCCCTGGTACTCATTTTCAGGGGCTGAGTTGACCTCAGGGCACAAAATTCTGTTGGTGGGAGCCACGGAAAAAATCCCCAGTGACACGACCGGGAATCGATCCCGGGACAGTCCGACTACTAGCAAAGTGCCTTAGCCACTACACTACCACAGGCCTCCAGTCTGAATACACATACACTTTATCATAGAAAATATGTGGACAACTTAACACAAATGGCCAGAACTACTACTTAAAGAAGAGGAAATGTGATGAAATTAACTGTGTGAAAAGATTTATGCATACTGAATAGAAAACCAGACTTAATGAGTAGTACTTAGAGACAGATTAAGTGGGTGGGGAATTCAAAATGTTGCACAACGACAGACAGTGAAGTGTGTGTAAACAGTCAAAAGGAAACCTAGGCAGTTACGAAGATTATACCTTATTCATCTGAACAAAAGAAGAGAAATTTCTTCTAATTCATCACCTGAAAAAGTCACCTTAAAATCACGCACACAATTAAGCCTGTTATGCAGAGGTATTTTCCTGGAAACTGGGTATTGTGAAGGGACATCACCTTATATACAGCATCATCTTACATTTGACTGTGGTATTAAAACATATCCCACGACAACAATCTGACAATATGACCTGACATGAACTGACTGAGAACTGTCTAATACTGATAAGAAAAAATTGCCCTGTATTATTGCTGTACACTTCAGTAATAAGTAATTTAAATCCTTGATAACACAGTTATTGTCCAATATTTACAGGCAATGGGAAAACTAAAGAAGGAATCCAACAAAGAGCAATCAACACCACGTGCACAAGACGCGTTCATGCAGCACGACATGTCACCAGCTGAAGAATGTTCTGGAAAAGCACCCGAGAAAACCAATACTGAAACCAACATTTGCTGTGGAATATCTCCCACATCCCTGTTATCATCTACTGAAATGACACTGCCAAATTTAACATCAATGACACCACAAACACTGAATGATCCTTTACATACCAATTCAACAGAATTACATGATTTGTTACACACAGATAACATGCACTTATCAACACCTTCTACTAAGGACAAGTGTCAAATTAAACAGAGGAACAAAAAACATAAGACTTCAGACCACGTTTCCAGTACAAAAGAAGCAAATACAGAACTGATTCAGGAGAAACCACCATCATCACATACATCTGAGACAGAAATTACTGAAATTTCAGGCACATCGTCACAAACAGCACCGACCGTAACAGGACTATCACACAGTACAGTTCGGCAAAATGTAACTGTCACTTCCAGCAAAAAAGCAACAAAAAGACACCTGGATTCATATGGTACTTCGAAAAACAGGATGTCAATTGAAACTATAAAACCAAGGGATATTATTTCACAGTCTACAGAGTGTATTAACACTACCACTTCAAAATCAACAAAATGTAAAGAAAGTACAACAAATTTCAATTTTCTACAATCACAGGATATTACAATGCCTTCACAAGCTACACTGAGTCGAGAAAACACAATGAAGACCAGAAATGAAAAAGGTCAATGGAAAAGTTCAGTATTTGATCTGAGGCAGCAGCCAGAGGTATCAGCGGTGTCAACCCCATTGGTAAATGATGCACAAAATGCAGCACAGACAGCTGGATCTACCAATCAGCAGGATGATGAAAAGCAACATGTAGATAGGAATGTAGCAACAAAGACAGAACAGCCAGTAAATTCATTAACAATGCAAAGTGGTGCAAGTACAGAAGAGGATGATGTCAGAACCAGTACAACAGAGTCAACACAAAATCTACTTAGAAATGCTATTAGTCATGGAGCTCAGGTTTCAGAATTGGCTAAAAAAGCTGCAGTACTGTCATTAACTACCAACAATGAAGCACAAAAGGACCTTGCTGCTTCAAGTACTTCAGGAAATGAAGCACTGTCTGCTGTAGGAGACAACAACACTACTGAGAATATGCAAGATTGTGTTAAGGCTGAAATCAAAGAGGCGCCAAGTAAGAAAACTGAAGTCAGGACAGACAAACAACATACATCACTGGATACATCAGTTTTAAACATAAGCCTGCCTGCTGTGTCTAAACCACTGGAATCAACTGTTCTATCTAAAAGCTCAGATGTATTGATAACACAAACAGAAACCAAGAAAAAATGCTCCAGCAACACTAAATGGCATGGTACAGCAGATAATACTCATGTTGTAGAGAAAGCTGTGGACAAAACCAGAAGAAAATGCAGTGACTCATCTCATAAAACACAAGGAACGCATGAAATTGGTAACACCACATCAGAAATTTTAAAAGAGATTTCAGTTACAATATCCAAGCCACTAAGATATAACACTCATACATTCTGCATGGAAAAGAGTGATGACACAGATGATGTTCAGATTCCTGACAAAAGACCACCTACTGAGAAAGATGAATTTACAAAGAATGTAACAAGTGTCGATAAAAATATAAGAAGTAAAAGAACAGCAAAAGCCAATCATAAACCAGTGGATTCAAAAGATAAACAGGAAAACAAAGGAATACACAAAAGTTGCATTTCTATATACAATCAGTTTTCCAACAATACAGAACAATACAAAGTGACTACACATGAAAATAAACTTGACTCAAATAATTCACAAACAAAGGGAAATGGTGTGATCAATCATGCAGACAAGAAGACAAAAATTATAAATACAAATGGAGAAACTAATAAAATGTTTAATTCCAAAGAAACTTACAATGAAGTGTGCAAAAAGAAAATAAAATCAGTAGCAACAAATAATGACAGCGAAATTGACATGAATACAGAAACAAGTGAAAAATCGAAGCTCAACACTAATGCACAAACTACTATGCTTGATATCAGAAGTAATCCAATGAACCCAAATATCTCAATTTCATGCAACAAAAATGTAAGAAGACACAAGAGTAAAAACACACAAAATAGCATCACTAATTTACTGATAAATGAAAGTAAGAAAGAAGCAATAAATGACCAACAACAGCAGCAAAAGAAGAAACGCAGAAGAAACAGAGGAAAATACACTGTACCAGAAGGAAATGAAATAAACTTCAGGCAAGAAGAGTATGAAGCTAATGAAATTTGTGGCTGCAAGGAAGAAAAGCCAGAATTTCAGATGGATCCTGAAACAATGAAGTTAAAAGGGAAACAAAATGAAAACTTAAATTCTGACAATAGTTCAGAAACAACACTCACAAAAGAGGAACCAAATGAAACTAAATCAGGTGATTCAATACAGGCCAACAATGAAGTGTCTGCTACACTAAGCAGAGAAAATCTGACACATCTGACCAGAACTGGTCTACAGCTCAGTGTGTCTTGTAACAATTCTGGAAGACTTCCTGACAACATGCTCCGCATGCTAGTACCAAAACCAACCGTTATTCTTTCAACAGTGGATGATGAAGCAGAAATGGAACACAAAGTAATTCAAAGGAATATATTTTTAACCTATGTATGTCATGTGTGTAAGTCATTAGTAAGCTCCAGCAGTAGTTTGAAAAAATGCAGTAACTGTAAAATGATATCATACTGTTCAAAAGAGCACCAGAAGGAACACTGGGCTGCTCACAAGGACTTGTGCAAGGTTATCTCAAAAATATGTAAACAAAACGGCATGACAAATTTATTTGGGAAGGCCATGGGAATTTCACCAGATGAATATCGTTACTACCGTAGCCACTGCATAAATAAATGTGAAAAGGAACTAGGGCGTGAATTATATCTGTGGGAGAAAGAAATGATATGCTTTCCACAAGTGTGCCACACTTGCTATGAATCTGATACACAAAAGCTAACCACATGTCAAAATTGCCATCATGTAAGTTACTGTAAGCTTAATCACTTAAAAACTGACCATGATATTTGGTGCAAAGAATTTCAAGTTTATCGTGATATTACTTTGTACCAATTTCATCATGGAATTATACAGCCACTTTTACCAGACAAGTCACTGCAGCAGTATGCTCCACTGACTGGTGACATGAAAACATTCCTGTTGAATACTAATACTGTTGAAGAAAAATCATTAGAGTTGCAGAGACTGAACTTGGTCGCACTCAGTGATATCGCAACATGTCCCCTAACTGTTCTGTTCTCTCTTCAGCAGTGTAATTTCCATCTTGAGACAATTGAGACACTTACCATACATTTAGTAGGAGCAGAAATGCAATTTGAAGTTGAGACTCTGCAAAAATGGGAACTATTCCTACTGCATTTAATACCCAGTCTCAAGACGTTAAAAATTGTTTTTATTGGGCCAGAACTCAAAACAGAAAGTAAGTTCAATCAGACATTAGGCAAAAATAAGACATGCATGAAATGCAACACAGCTGGTAGAATGGTTATTTATGAATTTTGGAAAACACTCTACCATAAATTTGTTATGTCTTCAGACTATCAGAAACCTGACCTTATCTGTGCTTTCAATGCCGGTCTTTACAGGTTAACAGATTTTGAGGGAAAAGATACTTGGTCTCCAACCATTAAGGTGATGTTGAAAGAACCAGACATTCCTGTAGTTGTTACTGAATATACGCAAAAAGAACTGCCATTTGACATTCAACGTACACAGAACATTGTTGATTCTCTTGAGATACTTACACCATCCACAAGAAATCCATTCGCAAGTTTGAAACCAAGCCTTAATTTCTTGAGTGAAGAAACTGTGCCTGTCATTTTCAAGAACTTTTATGTTACTATTCTCCAAGGAAAAAAACAGTAAAAAAAAACTTTCAGTATAATGTTTTCAAGTCCAATGACTAACGTCTATCACCACCAGTCATAAGCTTTTGGCTAGATCTGTAATGACAAAAATTACCAACAACAACAATAGCAACACTTGATCCAACACTTTACTACTAGTTACAAGTGTCAGTTAAATTCAGTCTGTAGCTTATGATGGATGCAATTTGTCTTAGGTGTGGGACATGAAATATGCAGCTTGACACATATTTATCTCACCACTAAACTATAAATGTTTCTTGACACTGTGTTTATATTATATGCAAAGAAATCCATATGAACAGTACTACTTTGTTTCTGCGATGGACACCAAATGTGATGTGTAACAAAAATAAATATGTTGAATACTTAAAACTAATATTATGCCATTTTTATAGTATTTTCCCTTACAGTGAGACTGAATGGTTTTTATCTGAAGCAAACTGAGTTTTCTGTCCAAGAGGAAAGAATAAAATTAAAAATGTGGCTTTCACCTACAAGATTCCTCGACATTACTGTCACTTCTGTAGTGTGGTATACAAAATTGACAATATCATGCTGAACATACATTTCCTTCCTCACAACACATTATCTAGATCAGATAAGGATAACTAAAACAAAAGAAAACTGGGGCAGAGTCAAGCATTTACTGTAGTTTAAATCAGTGACAGTACAGTGGACCAACAAAGGCACAAGCTTCTCTGTAGTCCTTAACAATTAACAGTACAAGATTTATATTCAACAAGGTGTCCTGCAAAGCATTTTCCAATATATCTGAAATGGAAAGCATATCTACGTTGGAGGAACATACACCTAGCTTAAAGATCTGTGGCTGAAACACGTACATTACACAGCTAAATTAAGTTATCTATTCAAAAAAGAAAAACTGTTTACTTTTCTTTCCAATATGAAGCTGTCTTGATATACAGAGCATTGGTGTCAATACCTGGAGTGTTGTTGAGTGTATGAGTGTTACATGAAGTGTGCTGATATCCTATGTCTTGGACAATATTAGAACATAAGAATTTGAAAATGATTAGCCATACTGTGTCTATTTTTAATATTCAGCAGTCAGGTAATGTATGGTTAATGTAAGAGTTTATTTAGAAAAGAACAATAAAAAAGGATTCAGATGCTACATGTATTTCACAAGCTTTTAAAATAAAAGAATTATTAATCCTAGTTAATACTTCCATTAATTGCCACAACAACCATACACTTACTTCTAAATGTTGATAACTCTTGAAAGTTTCTGCACACGGTTAAGCAGAATGTCTCCTTGCTTGATTGTAGCTTGATATTGCCAGTTCTTTGAATCTGGTCTGTTAGTTTCAACAATACCGCCAACTTTGTCAACCTTACAATGTAGTCGGCCTGCTGCTATGTAGCGTGAGAGCTCCCTGAAAAGAAAACCACTGGATTGCTTTTCATGGCACATAATTTAGGTCTTACACTGAGGAAAATGATGGCCATTTATCAGATCAGGAAGGCAGAAAGACAAAGTAAACTAAGTGACAAACTATACTAAAAAATGAGCATGAAATAAACAAATATAAGCAAGACAGATAACGTACATGTAACGTACCATTGAGATGTGTTCGTCCAACCACTGACGCAGTAGAAAGTCAATAAGTATTACATACTGTAAGTGCAATTTGTAGCCTAAGGTATCCAGCATACAATGTGCATGCACCATACTATATTGTCATCTGCGGCCTGCCCAGCTCCACAATATATTTCCACATCATGTCATAAATGGCAAGATTTTTTTAAAAAAAGTTACTGAACACAAAATGTGTGTTTGATTTTCTCTACAACTTCTGTCCAAGATATTTCTCATTCTAAGACAAACTGAGCGAGATATAATCAAAAATGTAAATTGGTCTTTTCACCACCTTGGAGACATCCAAGTGACTTACATTTACTATATATATACAAGGAAGAATTCAGACTAAAGCTGTAGAAGAATTATTATTTATTTTTATTTTATTGTACATTTATTATATTCTTTTAATATATAACAGTTCAATAATTTTCATACAGACGACCTGCTAAATTTTTAGGATTCCAATCCTAGTCATTTTAGTGAAACTTGACCTTGGTATTCTGAATTTGAATTTAACTGCATATTCATGTGGTTTCTATCAGAACTACCAAGGGTTGAAAAACCAAGTAACTTGCAAGATTTCAGAATTCTGCCATGGTATAAGTTATATACAAATTTTTAACATCCTAATTTTTTATATGGAACATCTACATACTTGACAGAGTGGAAATTAACATATGCATCTAGGCTGAGCTATCATTACCTACATCAACAAAAAATTTTCATCACCTTGGAGACAACCATCTGACTTACACTTCCTACACATATAGAAGGAAAAACATAGATTAAAGTTGTAGCAGAAGTACTGTGTATTTTTATTTTATTATACATTTATTATGTTTTGTAGCAGAAGCACTGTGTATTTTTATTTTATAATACATTTATTATGTTATTTTAATATATAGCAGTTGAATAATTTTCATTATATTATTTTAAATTGTAGAATAACACCCTGCTAAATTTTTAGGATTGAGATCCCAGTCATTTTACTTCAGAAATGTGTTTATGTAAGGATTTTCTCATATATTTTAACCTGTGAATGAAGATGGCTTACAGACAAGCCATATCATATCACACATTAGACAATAAACATTGTCCAACAGAGCCGTGACAGTTTTTTTGTTCAGATGTTTAAGGCAGACTGGGCAGCTACAATGTTGAACATATCTGTCCCCATTAAACTTCTTGTGAATACTTCTTCCAGTTATAAACAATACTTACTGGTCAATATACTCCACAGTAACACCAAATGCATCAGCCATGTATTCAAGGGTAAGACTCCGATATGATTCAAGTAGCTGTGTATAAGCCATGATTCTCATTTCACGCACATAGTACCGATAATGTGGATAAATGAAATAATCACGTCTTAACAGTCCCTCAACATGTGCTAGAACAAAGAAGGAAATAATGAATATTAGTTATGCATCATTGTTTGCCATCTGTTGAGGCAATGTATTTGAGAGCACATGTAACTTGGGTATAATGCTGGGAGTGCTACCAGAGAAGTAACTGGGTATGAACTAACTTCTATTATTACAGGAATTTGACTTATCTTCCCCTTCAAGACCAGAATGATCCAACAGCCTGCACAAACTCTTGCACTGGGTACCAGTGACATTTCCCCCCAAAAAATACAAGCACCACACCATGAATCTGCCTATTCATTTCCTTCTAGTGCAGTTGGTAAAGGGGTGTCAAGATTTTCCTCCATGCCC